>JADMIO010690235.1_pt1 | contig 72322 bp, 67 predicted proteins | sample 8958161 | NCBI WGS metagenome assembly JADMIO01 (sample SAMN16585339, study PRJNA669376) | soil metagenome | isolation source: Crop rotation soil | place: USA: Cullars Rotation, Alabama | collected 2011 | reverse complement strand
CGACAACTTGTCCACGTGGAATTCTAAGCTTAGGATCCCAATGTGCTGGAAAGGCTTCGGATCGAGGGGTTCGAAGGCTTCCAGCCGGCGGTGCAGGTTGTTGTAGAGGCGCAGTTCCATGGCGCAATTCTAGCAAGGGGGTGGCGATCCCACTCTTTGCCTTTCGTGCGGATTCAGGCCGGAAGTGCTTGAATGGTGGCCAGGAGAGCCCCCCGAAATGGCCTTGCGCCCCTTGCTCCTCGTGCCGCTGCTCGCGTTCGCGCTCGCCCCGCCTGCGCAGGGCCGGCTTGCCGAGGAGAACGTGACCTGGGCCTGGGCGCAGGTGCTGCGCGCCTCGCCGGTGTACCGCATGGTGCAGGTGCCGACCTCCGAGCAACGCTGCGAGCCGCCCGCGGCCGCTACCAACGGCCGCCCCGGGCGCGAGCGCTGCCATCCGGTGCCGACCGTGTACCAGGAGCGCCGCCTGGTCGGCTACGACGTCGAGTACGTCTACAAGGGCGAGAAATACATGTCGCGCCTGGCCGCCGATCCCGGCGCGCGCCTGCGCATCCGCATCGCCGTCGTTCCGGACGACCCGCCCATGGAGCAGCGCTGAGTTGCAAGCTCGGCAGCCCGGCTGCATACTCCGCGCCCCATGACGCCTCGCCACGCCGACGCCGAGATCCTCACCACCGCCCGCATGGCGGCGGGCATGACCTCGCGCGCGCGCCGACCGGAACCCCGACACCAAGCTGGGTAAGCCGGAGCGTCAGCGTTCGTTCACCGGAAAAGCCCAGCCTAGCGCTGGGCTTTTTTGTTTTCCGCATTCCCTTTTTCCCCGAGAGTCGCAATGAAGCATTTCCTCAACACCCAGGACTGGTCGAGGCCCGAGCTCGACGCGCTGCTCGCGCAGGCCGCGGCGTTCAAGCGCTCGCCGCGTGGGCGCCAGCTCGAGGGCCGCACGATCGCGCTGGTGTTCTTCAACCCGAGCCTGCGCACGCGCACCAGCTTCGAGGTCGGCGCCTTCCAGCTGGGCGGCCATGCCGTCGTGCTGGCGCCGGGCAAGGACGCCTGGCCGATCGAGTTCGACTACGGCACGGTGATGGCGGGCGAAGCCGAAGAGCACATTGCGGAGGTCGCGCGCGTGCTCTCGCGTTACGTCGACCTGGTCGGCGTGCGCGCCTTCCCGAAGTTCAAGGACTGGGCCGAGGACCGCGAGGACAAGGTGCTGCGCGGCTTCGCGCGCCACGCCACCGTGCCGGTGATCAACCTGGAGACGATCACCCATCCCTGCCAGGAGTTGGCGCACCTGATGGCGCTGCAGGAGCGCTTCGGCCCCGACCTGCGCGGCAAGAAGTACGTGCTCACCTGGACCTACCACCCGAAGGCGCTCAACACCGCCGTGGCCAACTCCGCGCTGACCATCGCCACGCGCTACGGCATGGACGTGACGCTGCTGTGCCCGACCGAGCAGTACCTGCTCGACGAGCGCTACATGGAGATCGGCGCGCGCAACGCGGTCGACAGCGGCGGCAGCTTCCAGGTCAGCCACGACATCGACAGCAGCTACGCGGGCGCCGACATCGTCTACGCCAAAAGCTGGGGCGCGCTGCCGTACTTCGGCAACTGGGAGCCGGAAAAGCCCATTCGCGACCAGTACCGGCATTTCATCGTCGACGAAGCCAAGATGGCGAAAACCAACAACGGCGTCTTCAGCCACTGCCTGCCGCTGCGCCGCAACGTCAAGGCCACCGATGCGGTGCTGGACGCGCCGTATTGCATCGCCGTCGACGAGGCGGAGAATCGGCTGCACGTGCAGAAGGCGATCATGGCCGCGCTGGTTGGCGGCGCCACCACCGAAGGGAGCGTGCCGTGAGCAAGGACATCGTGCTGGCGTTTTCGGGCGGCCTCGACACGAGCTTCTGCATCCCCTGGCTGCAGGAGCGCGGCTGGGCCGTGCACACGGTGTTCGCCGACACCGGCGGCGTCGACGCCGAGGAGCGCGACTTCATCGAAAAGCGCGCCGCCGAACTCGGCGCCGCCTCGCACGTCACCGTCGATGGCGGCCCGGCATTGTGGCAAGGCTTCGTCAAGCCCTTCGTGATGGCGGGCGAGGCCTACCAGGGCCAGTACCCGCTGCTGGTCTCCGACCGCTACCTCATCGTCGAGGCGGCGCTGGCGCGCTGCGCCGAGCTCGGCACGAAGTCCATCGCGCACGGCTGCACCGGCATGGGCAACGACCAGGTGCGCTTCGACCTGACCGTGAAGGCGCTGGGCGAATACGAGATCGTGGCGCCGATCCGCGAGATCCAGAAAGAGCACACCCAGACCCGCGCCTACGAGCAGGCCTACCTCGAGGAGCGCGGCTTCGGCGTGCGCGCCAAGCAGAAGGCCTACACCATCAACGAGAACCTGCTGGGCCTGACCATGTCCGGCGGCGAGATCGACAAATGGGAAGCGCCGGGCGAGGGCGCGCGCGGCTGGTGCGCGCCGCGCGCGGAATGGCCGTCGGCGCCGCTGCGCGCCACGCTGCGCTTCGACAAGGGCGTCGCGGTCGCGCTCGACGGCGAGGAACTGGCCGGGCACGTCCTGCTGGCGCGCCTCAACAAGCTGTTCGCGCCCTATGGCGTGGGCCGCGGCATCTACACCGGCGACACCACCATCGGCCTGAAGGGCCGGATCATCTACGAAGCCCCGGGCCTGGTCTCGCTGCTCGCCGCGCACCGCGCGCTCGAGGAGACGGTATTGTCGAAGGCGCAGAACCGCGCCAAGCCGACCATCGCGAAGCAGTGGGTCGAGCTGGTCTACGAAGGCTTCTTCCACGATCCGCTCAAGACCGATCTCGAGGCTTTCCTCGCCTCCAGCCAGCGCTGCGTCAGCGGCGAGGTGGTGCTGGAGACGAACGGCGGCAGCGTCGCGGCGGTGGCCGTGCGCTCGCCGCACATCCTCAACGCCAAGGGCGCCACCTACGCCCAATCGGCGGACTGGGGCGTGGCCGAGGCCGAGGGCTTCATCAAGCTCTACGGCATGAGCAGCACGCTGTGGGCGGAGGTCAACCGCTGATGCGCGAGCGCGTCCTCACGCACCTGGCGGCGCTGGTCGGCTTCGACACGCGCAACCCGCCGCGCCGGATCGGCACGGGCGGCATCTTCGACTACCTGAAGTCGCACCTGCCAGGCTTCGAGTTCGAGCTGGCCGACCACGGCGCCGGCGCGGTGTCGCTGCTGGCGAAGCGCGGGCAGGGCGCGCGCGTGTTCAACGTGCACATGGATACGGTGCCGTCCTCGCCGGGCTGGAGCGCGGATCCGCATGTGCTGCGCGTGACCGACGAGCGCGCGATCGGCCTGGGCGCCTGCGACATCAAGGGCGCGGCGGCTTGCTTGCTCGCCGCGGCCGAACTCTCCGACGGTCCCGTGGCGATGCTCTTCAGCTCCGACGAGGAAGCCAACGACGCACGCTGCCTGGCCGCCTTCCTGGGGCAGGACCGCGGCTACCGCGAGGCGATCGTCGCCGAGCCCACGCAGGCGCAGGCGGTGCTCGCGCATCGCGGCATTTCCTCGGCGCGCATCGCCTTCAAGGGTGTGGCCGGGCACGCCTCCGCGCCCGACGCCATCGAGCAGAGCGCGGTGCACCAGGCGATGCGCTGGGGCACGGCGGCGCTGGCGCACGTACAGGCGCAGGCGCACGCGCGCTTCGGTGGCCTGACTGGCCTGCGCTTCAACATCGGCCGGGTCGAAGGCGGCATCAAGGGCAACGTCGTGGCGCCCTCCTGCGAGGCGCGCTTCAACTTCCGCCCGCTGCCCTCGATGGATTCCGACGCGCTGCACGCCGCCTTCCGCGGCTTCGCACGCGCCGAATCGCTGGAGGCCTACGAGGAGACCTTCCGCGGCCCGAGCCTGCCGGCCGGCGACATCGCGCAGGCCGAGGAGCGCCGGCTCGCCGCGCGCGACCTCGCCGACGAGCTGGGCCTGACCATCGGCAACGCAGTCGATTTCTGGACCGAGGCCTCGCTGTTCTCCGCCGCCGGCTACACCGCGCTGGTGTACGGCCCGGGCGACATCGCGCAGGCGCACGCGGCCGACGAATGGGTCGCGCTCTCGCAGCTCGACGAAGTCGCGGCTGCGTATTTGCGGATTTTCGGAGGCGCGCGATGAACGACGTGCGCCCCACCATCGTGCGCCTGTTGTCCAACATGGGCAGCGCCAAGGAGATCCAGCAGTACCTCAAGCGCTTCTCGCAGCTCGATGCCGCGCGCTTCGCCGTGGTGAAGGTGGGCGGCGCGATCCTGCGCGACGAACTCGACGCGCTGGTGTCCTCGCTCGCCTTCCTGCAGCAGGTCGGCCTCACGCCGATCGTGGTGCACGGCGCCGGCCCGCAGCTCGACGAGGAGATGAGCGCCGCCGGCATCGTCAAGAAGACCGTGGACGGCCTGCGCTACACCGACGCGCCGGTGCTGTCGGTGGTGCGGCGCATCGCCCAGCAGGAGAACCTGCGCCTGGTGGAGGCGCTGCAGGCGGTCGGCGTGCGTGCGACTTCGGTCACCGCCGGCGTGTTCGAGGCGGAGGTGCTCGACCAGGCGAAGTACGGCCTGGTCGGCAAGGTGGTGAAGGTGCACACGGCCGCGATCCAGGCCGCGATCAAGGTGCGCTCGATCCCGGTCATCGCTTCGCTCGCGGAAACCCACAGCGGCCAGATCCTCAACGTCAACGCCGACTGGGCCGCGAACGAGCTGGTCAAGACGCTGCAGCCCTACAAGATCGTGTTCCTCACCGGCACCGGCGGCCTGCTGGACGGCGAGGGCGACCTGATCGATTCCATCAACCTGTCCACCGAATACGAACAGCTCATGGCGCAGCCCTGGCTGCACTCGGGCATGCGCGTGAAGATGGAGCAGATCCACGAGCTGCTGATGCAGCTGCCGCCGTCCTCCTCGGTGTCGATCACGCGCCCGGACGAGCTGGCCAAGGAACTGTTCACCCATCGCGGTTCCGGCACGCTGGTGCGGCGCGGCGAGAAGGTCCTCGAGTACCGCGGCTGGGCCGGGCTGGACCTGGCCAAGCTCAAGGCGCTGGTGGAATCGGGCTTCGGCCGCAGGCTCGCGCCGGACTACTTCGACAACGTCGTGCCCTACCGCGTATTCGTCAGCGAGCACTACCGCGCCGCGCTGATCATCACGCTGGAGGAGGGCATCCCGCACCTGGACAAGTTCGCGGTCAGCGAGGATGCGCAGGGCGAAGGCCTGGGCCGGGCCGCCTGGCAGGTCATGCGCGCGGCGGTGCCGCGGCTGTTCTGGCGCGCCCGCTGGGACAACCCGGTCAACGACTTCTACTTCGACGAGTCCGACGGCTGCGTGAAAGGAGAGAAGTGGAACGTGTTCTGGTACGGTCTGGAAAGCTTCGATGAGATCCGCTTCGCGGTGGACCACTGCCGGGCGCGCCCGGCCTCGCTGAAGGACCAGGGATGAGTGAGTTCTGGACCTATCCGGTCACGCTTTCGGGCAAGCACGTGCGCCTGGAGCCGCTGGCGCGCGAACACGCCGACGGCCTGCGCGCCGCACTGGCGGATGGCGAGCTGTGGCGCCTGTGGTACACGGCCGTGCCGCCGGCGGACGGGGTCGAGGAGTACATCGACACCGCGCTGCGCAACCAGGCCAATGGCATCGACCTGCCCTTCGTGGTGCGCGACGGCGCCGGCGAGATCGTCGGTTGCACGCGCTACTGCCGCATCGAGCAGGCCAACCACCGCCTGGAGATCGGCTACACCTGGTACGCGCGGCGCGTGCAGCGCAGCGCGCTCAACACCGAGGCCAAGCGCCTGCTGCTCGGGCACGCCTTCGACACGCTGAAGGCGATCGCGGTGGAGTTCCGCACGCACTGGTTCAACCACCGTTCGCGCACCGCGATCGCGCGCCTGGGCGCCAAGCAGGACGGCGTGCTGCGCAATTCCTCGCGCCACCCGGACGGCAGCTTCCGCGACACGGTGGTGTTCTCGATCATCGAGTCGGAGTGGCCGACGGTGCGCCAGCACCTGGACTACCAGCTCGCGCGCGACAGGGCGCCGGCATGAAGCGCCTGCAGGTTGGGCTGGTCGGCGCGCGCGGCTACGTCGGCAGCGAGTTCATCCGGCTGATCGCCGGGCATCCCGACTTCGAATTGAACTTCGTCGCCTCGCGCGAGCGCGAGGGACAGTTCCTGTCCGAGCACGAGCCGATCGGGGAGAGCGCGCTCAAGTACAGCAACCCGACCGTCGCCGAAGCCGCCGCGCTGGGCGTGGACGCGCTGGTGCTGGCGCTGCCGAACGGCAAGGCCGGCGACTTCGTCGCCGCAGTCGACGAGGTCGCGCCCGACACGGTCGTGCTGGACCTCTCGGCCGACTACCGCTTCGATTCGTCCTGGTACTACGGCCTGCCCGAACTCACGCGGGAAAGCGCAGCGGACAAGAAGCGAATCTCCAATCCGGGCTGCTACGCCACCGCGATGCAATTGGCGCTGGCGCCGCTGTGCGGCGACGTCGCCGGGCCGGTGTCCTGCTTCGGCGTCTCCGGCTGGTCGGGTGCGGGCACCTCGCCTTCGGACAAGAACAACCCGGACAAGCTGCGCGACAACCTGATGCCGTATTCGCTCATCGGCCACATCCACGAGAAGGAAGTGAAGCGGCAATTGGGACAGGCGGTGGAGTTCATGCCGGCGGTGGCGGCGCATTTCCGCGGCATCACCATGACCGTAAACGTGCACCTGCTGCGCGAGTTGGAACTGGCGCACGTGCGCCATCTTTACAGGGATTTCTACCATGGCGAGCCGCTGGTCGAGGTGATCGACGAGGTGCCGTGGGTGTCGAACATCGCCGGCAAGCCGGGCGCGCAGGTCGGCGGCTTCACGCTGTCGGCGGACGGGCGCCGGCTGGTGCTGGTGTCCACGCTGGACAACCTGCTCAAGGGCGCGGCCACGCAGGCGCTGCAGAACCTCAACCTGGCCTTCGGGCTGGACGAATTCGCGGGGATCGTGCCGTGAGCAAGCTGCTCTGGCAGAAGGAAGGCGTGCAGGTGGACGAGCGCATCCAGCGCTTCCTCGCCGGCAACGACATCGTCGACGACCGCGCGCTGTTCGGCTACGACCTGCGCGCGAGCGAGGCGCATGCGGAAGGTCTCGCCAACATCGGCATCCTCAGCGCAGATGAATTGCAGGCGTTGAAACAGGAGCTGTCCCTGCTGGCGCTGGACTGGGCGGAGGGGCGCTTCGCTCTGGACGAACGCTACGAGGACGGGCATTCGGCGATCGAATCGCGCCTGGTCGAGCGCCTTGGCCCGGTCGGCCGCAAGATCCACACCGGCCGCAGCCGCAACGACCAGGTGCTGGTGGCCACGCGCCTGTACCTGCGCGACGCGCTCGCCGTGTTGCGCGCGCACTGCAAGGCGATCGCGTCGGTCGCGCTGGCGCGGGCGCAGGGCGACGGCGCGCTGCCGCTGCCCGGCTACACGCACCTGCAGCGCGCGGTGGTGAGCTCGGCGGCGATGTGGTGGGCGGCCTGGGCGGAAGGATTCATCGACGACGCCGTGCTGGCGCGAGACACGCAGGCCTGGGTGGACGCCAATCCGCTGGGTTCGGCGGCCGGCTACGGCGTCAACCTCGCGCTCGATCGCGCGCACACCACGCAGGCGCTCGGCTTCGGGCGCATGCAGGTGGCCGCGACCTATGCGCAGCTTTCGCGCGGCAAGTTCGAGCTGCAGGCGCTGGCGGCCTTGTCGCAGGCGCTGCTCGACCTGCGCCGGCTGGCCTGGGACCTGAGCCTGTACGCGAGCGCGGAATTCGGTTTCATCGCGCTGCCGGCCGAATACACCACCGGCTCGTCGATCATGCCCAACAAGCGCAATCCCGACCTGATCGAATTGCTGCGCGCCAGCTACGCGGTGGTCGCGGGCGCGCGCAATGAAATCGAGAGCCTGCTGTCCTTGCCCTCGGGCTACCACCGCGACCTGCAGTTCTCGAAGGCACCCCTGCTGCGCGCCTTCGCCCACGGCCTGGACGCGCTGGCGCTGGTGCCCGACCTGCTCGAGCGCATGAACTGGCGCGAGGCCGCCATGCGCGCGGCGATCGAGCCGGGCATGTTCGCCACCGACCGCGCGATCGAACTCGCGGCGGGCGGCGTGCCTTTCCGCGAGGCCTACGTGCAGGCGGCGCAGGATCCGTTGCCGAGCCACGGTGCCGATGCCGACGCCAGCCTGCGCGCGCGCGTCTCGCCGGGCGCCGGCGCCGGCCTGGACCTGAACGAGCTGAATAGGCGCTTCGAGGCGCTCTGACGCGCCCGGAAAGTCCCCAAAATCCTCTTCCCCGGCGCGACGGAAGGCGTATAAGGATCGCGAAGGGCTGGGCAAAAAGCGGGAGGGGAGCCCATGGCAAGCGCTCGCGAACCCGGCAAGCCGCGCTCGATGGAAGCCTTGCGCGCCGAGGCCCGGCGCTACGAGGCGCTGGAGAGCCGCATCGCCGAAATGCATGCCGAACAGGAGCGCCTGCTCGGCGCCACGCGCGACATGGCCGGCACGCTCACCGAGCTGCGCGGCGCGATGCGCGAGTGGGAATGGTTCTTCGAGCACTCGCTGGAAATGATGTGCATCTCGGGCATGGATGGCCGCTTCCGGCGCGTCAATCCCGCATTCTCGAAGGCGCTCGGCTACACCGAGGCGGAGCTGGTCTCGCGGCCCTTCTTCGACTTCATCCATCCCGACGACCAGGAACGCACGATGGAGGAACTGCACGCGCTGGGGCGCGGCAGCGACTGCATCAACTTCGAGAACCGTTATCGCGACAGCGCGGGCGAATGGCACTGGATCGCGTGGCGCGTGCCGGCCCTGACGCCCGGCGCGCGCAACCTGTACGCGATCGCGCGCGACGTCACGCAGCAGAAGGCGGCCGAGTCCGAACTGCTGCATCGCGCCCGCCACGATGCACTTACCGGGCTGCTCAACCGCGCCGCCTTCGAGGACGGCCTGAACGAGGCGGTCGGGCGCAGCCACCGGTATCCGCGCCACGAGTTGGCGCTATTCCTGGTCGACCTGGACGGCTTCAAGCAGGTCAACGACACGCGCGGCCATCCGGCCGGCGACGAATTGCTGCGCAAGGTGGGCGCGCGCTTGCGCGGCGTCGCGCGCGATTGCGAAATGGTCAGCCGGATCGGCGGCGACGAGTTTGCGGTGCTGATCGAGGGCTCCGCCGACCTGGGCGTCGAGTCGATGGCGCAGCGCATCGACGAGGCCACGCGCGTGCCCCACGAGCCAGGCGACGAGGACACCGGGATCGGCTGCTGCGTCGGCATCTCGATCCTGCCGCGCCACGCCGTGGACGCGGAGGCGCTGTTCGCGCAGGCGGACCAGGCGCTGTATGCGGCCAAGCGCGAGGGGAAGGGTGGATACCGCGTGTTTTCTACGGAGAAAGCGGTTTAGCAGAAGCGTCGGGCTGCCGATATGCGCCAGGAGGGGGCTTCTTCGAGAAGCTGCGGCGCTGAAATTGAAAAAGCCGCCCTTTGGGCGGCTTTTCAATTTCACACAATTGGTCGGGGAGACAGGATTTGAACCTGCGACTTCTACGTCCCGAACGTAGCGCTCTACCAGGCTGAGCTACACCCCGAGGGAGCCCATAATTTTAGGGCTTGGCGCGGCTCGAAGCAACTCCGGCCAAGGACGGGACCGAAAGAGCCTGAATTCGGGGCTAAAATGCCGGTTCTGCCCGGAGACCCGTGACCGTGATCAAGCCCCGCACCCCGCCCGGCGTGATGGAACTGCTGCCGCGCGAGCAGATCGCCTTCCAGCGCATGCTGGACGTGGTGCGCCGGAACTTCGAGCGCTTCGGCTTCTTGCCGGTGGAAACGCCGGTGTTCGAGCTGTCCGAAGTCCTGCTGACCAAGTCCGGCGGCGAAACCGAGCGCCAGGTCTATTTCGTGCAGTCGACCGGGGCGCTGGCGCAGGGGGGCACGCCGGAGATGGCGCTGCGCTTCGACCTGACCGTGCCGCTGGCGCGCTACGTCGCCGAGCACGAGCACGAACTCGCCTTCCCGTTCCGCCGCTACCAGATCCAGCGCGTGTACCGCGGCGAGCGCGCCCAGCGCGGCCGCTTCCGCGAGTTCTACCAGTGCGACATCGACGTGATCGGAAAAGACGCACTCAGCACTCGCTGCGACGCCGAGATCCCGGCGGTGATCCACGCGCTGTTCTCCGAGCTGGCCATCGGCCCCTTCACCATCCAGCTCAACAACCGCAAGCTGCTGCGCGGCTTCTTCGAAGGCCTGGGCGTCGCCGACGGCGAACGGCAGGCGCTGGTGCTGCGCGAGATCGACAAGCTCGACAAGCGCGGCGCCGAGGCGGTGGCGGCCACGCTCGCGGCCGAGCCCTTCAGCCTGGCCTCCGAAACCGTGCAGAAGATCATGGCCTTCGTGCAGGTGCGCTCCACCGGCCACGCCGACGCGCTCGCGCGCCTCGATGCGCTGGGAACCGGCAACGCGACCCTGGCCGAGGGCGTCGGCGAGTTGCGCCAGGTCGTCGCCATGCTCAAGGACCTGGGCGTGCCCGAGTCCGACTACGCGGTGAACTTCTCGATCGCGCGTGGCCTGGACTACTACACCGGCACCGTCTACGAGACCACGCTCGACGACTACCCGCAGATCGGCTCGATCTGCTCGGGCGGCCGCTACGAGAACCTCGCCGGCCACTACAGCAAATCGAAGCTGCCGGGCGTCGGCATCAGCATCGGCGCCACGCGCCTGTTCTACCAGCTGCGCGAGGCCGGGATCATCAAGCTGGAGGACAGCACCGTGCAGGTGCTGGTCGGCCTGATGGACGACGCGCGCCTGGGCGAGGCGCTGCAGATCGGCTCCGAGCTGCGCGCCGCCGGCCTCAACACCGAAGTGCAGCTGGAAGCGAAGAAGCTCGCCAAGCAATTCCAGTACGCCGACCGCGCCGGCATCCGCTTCTTCGCGCTGGTCGGCGAGGACGAAGCGGCGCGGGGCGTGGTCACGCTCAAGGACCTGCGTGCGCAGGCGCAATCCGAAGTGCCGCGCGCGCAGCTCGCCGCGGCGATCCAAGCCAAGCTGGAGTCGCAAGCATGAAGCCGATCCACCTCGACGGCCGTTCGCTCACGCGCGAGCAGGTGGTCGCCGTCGCCTACGGCGCCACCATCGAGCTCGATCCCGAGCACCTGAAGGCGGTGCAGCGCGCCGCCGACTTCCTCGACGAGCAGGTGCGCAAGCAGGAGCCGATCTACGGCGTGTCCACCGGCTTCGGCAGCAACGCCGACAAGCTGCTCGGCGCGCACCGCCTGCGCGGCGCCGACGGCGATTCGCAGGAAAGCCTGCTGGACGAATTGCAGCGCAACCTGGTGATCACGCACGCGGTCTGCGTCGGCGAACCCTTCCCGGCGCCGGTGGTGCGCGCGATGCTGGTGATCCGCGTCAACACGCTGATGCAGGGCCACTCCGGCATCCGCGTCGCCACGCTGCAAGCGCTGGCGGCGATGCTCAACGCGGGCATCGTGCCGGTGGTTCCGCGGCTGGGCTCGGTCGGCGCCAGCGGCGACCTGGCGCCGCTTTCGCACCTGGCGATCGTGCTGCTCGGCGGTGGCGAAGCCTTCTACGACGGCGAGCGCATGCCCGGCGCGCAGGCGCTGGAGCGCGCGGGCCTGAAGCCCGTGAAGCTTTCGCACAAGGAAGGCCTGGCGCTGAACAACGGCACCGCGCAGATGCTCGCCACCGGCGTGCTCGCGGTAGCGCAGCTCGAAGACCTGCTCGACACCGCGGACCTCGCCGCGGCGATGACCATCGACGCCTTCGCCGGTCGCCTGCGCGCCTTCGACGGCCGAGTGCACGCGCTGCGCCCGCACCCGGGACAGGTCGCGACCGCCTCGAACCTGCGCCAGTTGCTGCAGGAATCCACGCTCGCCGACATCGACTACCACCTGGTGCCGCGCTTTCGCGCATGGGAGCCGGGTTGCTGGCAGGGCGAGGGCGAGGCGCTGCGCTTCGACCTGTCCTGGGACTGGGTTCCCTTCGACAAGCGCCATGGACGCGAGCGTTTCTACGAGCGCTTCAAGCCCTTCCGCGGCGGCAAGAAGCACCAGCCGCAGGACAGCTACTCCTTGCGCTGCATCCCGCAGGTGCACGGCGCCGTGCGTGACGCGCTGGGCCAGGCACAGCGCGTGCTCGATATCGAGCTCAACTCGGTCACCGACAACCCGCTGCTGTTCCCGGACCTGCTGGGCAGCACGCACATCGAGGAACAGGTGGTTTCGGCCGGCCATTTCCACGGCATGCCGCTGGCGCTGGCGCTGAGCTACCTGAAGGCCGCGATCCCGGTGCTGGCCAGCATTTCCGAGCGCCGCACCAACAAGCTCGTCGATCCGGCCACCAACGACGGCCTGCCGGCCTTCCTGATCGGCAACGAGGACGGCACCGAGAGCGGCTTCATGATCGTGCAGTACACCTGCGCCGCGATCGTCAACGACCTGTGCAGCCGCGCGCACCCGGCGTCGGTCTATTCGATCCCGACCAGCGCCAACGCCGAAGACCATGTGTCCATGGGCGCGAACGAGGGCCGCCACGTGCTGGAGATGGCCGGCGACCTGGGCAAGGTGCTCGCGCTGGAGCTGTATACCGCCGCGCAGGCGCTCGACTACCGCCGCGACATGATCAACGCCGCGCGCGAGCTGGCCGCCAAGGGCGACGTCGAGGCGCTCGCCGCCAAGATCAACGGCGCGGGCAAGGCCGATCGCGAAGGCTTCCTGGCCGAAGTCGAGGCGCTGCGCGCCGAGCTTGCCGCCGCGCCGGAGTTCCAGCCGGGCCGCGCCGTGCGCGCCGCGCACAAGACCCTGCGCAAGTACATCAAGTTCATGGGCGCCGACCGCGCCATGGACGCCGATGTGGCCATGGCCGTGCGCCTGGTCGAAGAAGGCACCGTCCTGCGCGCCGCCCGCGACGCGCTCTAGAAAATAGGGTCAGCTTCCTTATTCAGGTCGGCGTATGGCGCGCCGGGCCTTGGGTCCGTACGCGACCCTGAATAAGGAAGCTGACCCTATTTTTCAGGCCGCTTGCATAATGTATTAGCGCGCTGTTACATTGGGACACGATGAAACGCCGCGATCCCGCCATCGCCGAACCGCCGCGCAAGCGCGCCGACAGCCTGAACCGGCTGGTCGACGCCTTGCTGGCGCTGCGCGAGCCGGCGGAAATGCGCGCGTTCCTCGACGACCTGTGCACGCCGGCGGAGCTCGAAGCGATCGCCGACCGCTGGCGCGTGGTCCCGCTGCTGCGCAAGGGCGTGGCCTACCGCGAGATCCACGAGCGCACGGGCGTCAGCGTCACCACGATCGGTCGCGTCGCGCGTTGCCTGGACCTGGGCGCGGGCGGCTACCGGATCGCGGCCGAGCGCGTGCTCGGCCAGGCGGGCGCGCATGCCCGCCATCCCGCCAAGCACTGACCATCCCCTTCATTCCCAGAGGAAATGCGTCATGAGGACGCACGATCGCCTTCGTATTGCCATCCAGAAATCCGGTCGCATCGGCGACCCGGCACGCGAGCTGCTCGCGCGCGCCGGATTCGCATTCCGGCAGGGACAGGACAAGCTGTTCTGCCGCGGCGAAAGCCTGCCCTTCGACCTGCTGCTGGTGCGCGACGACGACATTCCCGGCCTGATCGAGGAGGGCAGCGCCGACCTCGGCATCGTCGGGTTGAACCTCGTCGAGGAACGACGCATGGAAACGGAACCGGATCGGCTGCGCGTGCGCATGCCGCTAGGCTTCGGCCGTTGCCGCCTTGCGATCGCGCTGCCGGACCTGGCCGAATGGCGTGGACCGGAAACGCTCGAAGGCCGCCGCATCGCCACCAGCTACCCGGTCACCCTCGCGCGCTGGCTGCAGGCCGAAAAGGTGAGCGCGGAGGTCGTGCAACTGTCGGGCTCGGTGGAAATCGCGCCGCGCCTGGGCAAGGCCGACGCCATCTGCGACCTCGTCTCCACCGGCGCCACGCTCGCCGCGAACCAGTTGCGTGAGGCCGCAACGGTCCTCGAGAGCGAAGCCGTGCTCGTGGGCCCGGAGCCGCCCTTCACCGACGGCCGCGCCGATCTCGCCGCGCTGCTCGAACGCCGCCTGCAGGGCGCGCTCGGCCTGCGCGCGACGCGGCTGCTGCTGTGCCAGGCGCCGCGCGACGCCCTGCCGGCCATCCTCGGGTTGCTCGGCGACGCCGAACCGCCGACCGTCACGCGCATCGAAGGCCGCGATGACGCGGTCTCGCTGCAGGCCCTGTGCCGCAGCGCGATGACCTGGCAGCGGCTGGAAGACATCAAGCGTGCCGGCGCGAGCGGGCTGCTGGTCCTGCCGGTGGAGCAGATGCTGGCATGAAGCTCCCCACCATCCTCGACTGGAATTCCCTTCCGCCCGCGCAACGCACCGCCGCGCTGCAGCGCCCCGCGCCCTTGCAGGACGCGCAGCGCATGCAGGCGGTGGCGGAAATATTTGCGCGCGTACAGCGCGACGGGGACGCCGAGCTTCGTGCAGCGACGCGTCGCCTCGATGGCGTCGACCTCGCGCAGTTCGAAGTCGCCGAGGCCGAGTTCGCCGCCGCCGAAGCGGGCCTCGATCCGGAATTGCGCCAGGCGCTCGTCGAGGCGAGCGCGCGCCTGGAGACTTGGCACGCCGCCGGCATGGCGCGCGAATTCGAGGTCGACACCGCGCCAGGCGTGCGCTGCGGCCGCGTGTTGCGCGGCCTGGACCGCGTCGGCCTGTACGTGCCGGCGGGCTCGGCACCGCTGCCTTCGACCGCGCTGATGCTCGGCGTGCCAGCGCGACTGGCGGGCGTGCGCGAAGTGATCGCGTGCACGCCTCCGCGGGCCGACGGCAGCGCCGACCCGGTCGTGCTGGCGGCCGCGCGGCTGTGCGGCGTCACGCGCGTGTTCAAGCTCGGTGGCGCGCAGGCGATCGCGGCAATGGCGCTCGGCAGCGAAAGCGTGCCGGCCTGCGACAAGTTGTTCGGCCCCGGCAATGCCTGGGTCACGGCGGCGAAGCAATATGCCTCGGCGCTGCCTGGCGGTCCGGCCATCGATATGCCCGCGGGCCCATCCGAGGTGCTGGTCATCGCCGACGCCGGTGCGGATCCGCGGCGCATCGCCGCCGACCTGCTGTCGCAGGCCGAGCACGGGCCCGACTCGCAGGTATTGCTGCTGGCCGACAGCGACGCCTTGCTCGTCGAAGTGCGCGAAGAACTCGCGCGCCAGCTGGCGACGCTGCCACGCGCCGGCATCGCCGCGCATTCGCTGGCCTTCGCGCGCCTGCTGCGCGTCGAATCGCTCGCGCAGGCGCTGGCGCTCAGCAACGAGTACGCCCCGGAACACCTGTTGCTGGCGGTGCGAGACCCCGACGCGCTGCTGCCCGGCGTGCGCCGCGCCGGTTCCGTCTTCCTCGGCGACGAGGCCGCGGAAGCGCTCGGCGATTACTGCTCCGGCACCAACCACGTGCTGCCCACCGGCGGCGCCGCGCGCGCCTGGAGCGGGCTGTCGGTTTCCAGCTTCCAGACCGCGATCAGCATCCAGCGCGTCGACCGCGAGGGCCTGCGCGCGATCGGCGCCTGCGCCATGCGCCTGGCGCGCGCGGAAGGCCTGGAAGCGCACGCGCGCGCGGTACAAATTCGACTGGAGGCTGGCCGTGTCGGTGCTTGACCTCGTCCGCCCCGACCTGCGCGGCTTCGAAGGCTATGCCTCGGCGCGGCGCACGGCCTCGCAGGGATCCGTCTGGCTCAATGCCAACGAATCGCCGCGGCCTTCGACCGTCGATCCCTCGCGACGCCTGCATCGCTACCCCGAGCCGCAACCAGCGCAGCTGCGCGGGCGCCTCGCCGCGTATTACGGCGTCGAGCCCGAGAGCGTGGCGATCACGCGCGGCAGCGACGAGGGCATCGACCTGCTGGTGCGCGCCCTGTGCCGCCCGGGCATCGATGCGGTGGGCTTCTGCTCACCCGGCTTCGGCATGTACGCGGTGAGCGCCAGGTTGCAGGGCGCGCCGCCGGTCGACGTGCCGCTGCTGGAATCGGGCGAGGGTTTTGCCTGGGATTTCGCCGGGCTGCGCGCGGCCGTGCTTGAACGAGGCGTGCGCTTGCTGTTCCTGTGCTCGCCGGCGAACCCGACCGGGCAGGCCTTGCCGCGCGAGCCGCTGCTGAAGTTGCTGCAAGCGGCGCGCGGCCGCGCGGTGGTGGTCGTCGACGAGGCCTACGCGGAATTCTCCGGCCACGACAGCGCCATCGAGCTGCTCGCGGATTTTCCCGAACTCGCCGTCCTGCGCACCCTGTCGAAGGCGCACGCGCTGGCCGGTGCGCGTGTCGGCGCGCTGATCGCCGCTCCCGCACTGGTCGCCTTGCTGCGCAACCTTTCCGCGCCGTATCCGATCGCCACGCCGTCGGCGCAACTGGCCTTGCGCGCGCTCGCGCCGATCACCCTGCAACGCACGCAGCGACGCATCGCCACGCTCCGGCGCGAGCGCGAACGGCTGTATCGGGAGCTGGGCGCGCTGCCGCAAGTGCGGGTCTATCCGTCCGACGCCAATTTCCTGCTCGCGCGCTTTGCCGATTCCGGGCCGGTGCTGCGACGCCTGGCCGCGGCGGGCATCGTGGTGCGCGACATGTCGGCGCTGCCGGGCCTGGCGAATGCGCTGCGCATCACCGTGGGCGCGCGATCGGAAATCGATGCCTTGCTCGCCGTACTTCGGGGCCGGCGATGAGCGGCACGCGCGTGCTCTTCGTCGACCGCGACGGCGTGCTGCTGGAGGAGCCGGCGGACGAGCAGGTCGACGCTTACGAGAAATTCCGCCTCGTGCGCGACTGCGTGCCGGCCCTGCGCCGCCTGCGCGAGGCCGGCTTCGAGCTGGTCATGGTGTCGAACCAGGACGGCCTGGGCAGCGAATCCTTCCCGCAGGCCAGCTTCGACGGCCCGCAGAACCTGCTGCTGCAGGTGCTCGCTTCGCAGGGCATCGAGTTCCGCGAGGTGATGGTCGATCCGCACCGTCCGGCCGATGCGCATCCGAACCGCAAGCCCGGCGTGGGCATGGTCCTGCACTACCTGCGCGACCGTGGCGTCGACCTGGGCGCCAGCGCGATGGTCGGCGACCGCGACACCGACATGGAGTTCGCGCGCGCGCTCGGCGTGCGCGGCTTCCGCTTCGGCGGCGAATGGGACTGGCCGGGCATCGCCAGGACGCTGCTCGAGGCGCCGCGCATCGCGCGCGTCGACCGACGCACGCAGGAAACGACGGTCGGCGTCGAAGTCGACCTGGACCGCAGCGCCCCGGCGGCCGTGCAGACGGGCCTGGGCTTCTTCGATCACATGCTCGAGCAACTGGGCAAGCACGGCGGCTTCGCGCTGCGGCTCGAAGTCGCCGGAGACCTGCGCGTGGACGAGCACCACACGGTCGAAGACGCCGGCCTGGCGCTCGGCCAGGCCTTGCGCGCAGCGGTCGGCGACAAGCGCGGCCTGGGCCGTTACGGCTTCGAGCTGCCGATGGACGAGGCGCGGGCGGGCGCGTGGCTGGATTTTTCCGGCCGTGCGCTGTTCCGTTTCGATGGCGCGTTCCCGCGCGAATACGTCGGCGACCTGCCCACCGAACTGGTGCCGCATTTTTTCCGCTCGCTGTGCGATGGCGCCGGCATCAACCTGCACCTGGCGGTACAGGGCGAGAACGCGCACCACATGGTCGAAGCCTGCTTCAAGGCCTGCGGCCGCGCGTTGCGCCAGGCGCTGGTGCGCGACGCCGCCCGTCCGGAGTTGCCCAGCACGAAGGGCACGCTGTGATCGCCGACAGTCCGCGCGTGGTGCTGCTCGATGCCGGTGGCGCGAATTTCGGTTCGCTGCGCGCCGCCTTCGCGCGCCTGGGCGTCGACGCCTGCGTCAGCGCCGATCCCGGCCGCATCGCCGAGGCCACGCACCTGGTGTTGCCGGGTGTCGGCGCCGCCGGCGCGGCGATGCGCAAGCTGCGCGAGAACGGCCTGGACGAAGTGATTCCGCGCGCGACGCAGCCGCTGCTGGGCATCTGCCTCGGCATGCAGTTGCTGTTCGAAGGCTCGGAGGAGGGCGACGCCACCTGCCTCGGCCTGCTGCCCGGGCGCGTACGCCGCCTGCGCGGCGCGCCTGGCCGGCGCGTGCCGCACATGGGCTGGAACCAGCTGCGGACGAACCGCTCCGATCCCCTCGCTGCCGGCCTCGATGGCGAACACGCCTACTTCGTGCACGGCTACGCCGCGCCCTCCGGTTCGGAATTCGCGCTCGCCTACAGCACGCACGGCGAGTCCTTTCCCGCGCTGGTGTCGCGCGGACGGATCTCCGGCGCGCAATTCCACCCGGAGCGCTCGGGCCGCGTCGGCGCGCGCCTGCTGCGCAACTTCCTGGAGCAAGCGGCATGAGCTTCGAAGTCATTCCCGCGATCGACCTGCGCGCGGGGCGCGTCGTGCGCCTGGCGCAAGGCGACTATGGCCGCGAAACCGCCTTCGACGCCGATCCGATCGCACTCGCCCGCGAGTACGAAGCGGCGGGCGCGCGCTGGCTGCACCTGGTCGACCTCGACGCCGCGCGCGTGGGCGGCTACACCTTGCAGGACACCGTGCAGCGCCTCAAGCGAGAAACCGGGCTGCGCCTGCAGACCGGCGGCGGCCTGCGCGACGATGCCGGCATCGCGGCCTTGCTCGCGCTCGGCGTGGATCGCGTCGTGCTGGGCACCGTCGCGGCGAAGGAGCCTTCGCGCGTGGCGGGCTGGCTAGATCGCTTCGGCGCCGACCGGCTCGTGCTCGCGCTCGATGCGAAGGAAGTCGACCGCACCTGGCGCGTGCAGGCACAGGGCTGGACCGACCAGGGCGCGCGCCTCGAGGACCTGCTCGGCTACTACTCCGGCGTCGGCGCGCGCCACGTGCTGTGCACCGACATCGGCCGCGACGGCATGCTCTCGGGTTTCAACTTCGCGCTCTACCGCCGGCTGGCCGCGGCTTTTCCCTCGCTGCGGTTCCAGGCCTCGGGCGGGGCGCGCAGCGTGGCCGACGTGGCCGAGGCGCGCACCTGCGGCGTCCATGGCGCGATCCTCGGGCGCGCGCTGCTCGAGGGCCGCTTGGCGTTGGCGGAGGCGCTGGCATGCTGACGCGCCGCATCGTGGCTTGCCTCGACGTGCGCGAGGGACGCGTGGTCAAGGGCGTGCGCTTCCGCGAGCACGCCGACGTCGGCGCCATCGAAGAGCTCGCGTCGCGCTACGCGCAGGAAGGCGCGGACGAACTGGTCCTTTACGACATCTCCGCCAGCCCTTCCGGTCGCGGCGTCGACCTCGACTGGGTCGGGCGCGTGTCCGGCCTGCTCGACATTCCCTTTTGCGTCGCCGGCGGCATCGCGTCGGTGGAACAGGCGCGACGGGTGCTGGGCGAGGGCGCCGACAAGGTCTCGGTGAATTCGCCCGCGCTGCGCCGGCCCGCCTTGGTCGCCGAGCTGGCCGAAGCCTTCGGCGAGCAGTGCGTGGTGGTCGGCATCGACAGCCAGCGCGACGCCGACGGCGAGTGGCGCGTGCGCCGCGACAGCGGCGATCCCGCGCGCATGGCCGCCTTGCCGACGCGCACGCTCGACTGGATCCGCGAGGTCCAGGGCCTGGGCGCCGGCGAGATCGTGTTGAACTGCATGGGCTCCGACGGCGTGCGCCGCGGCTACGACCTCGAGCAGCTGCGCGCCGCGCGCGAAGCCTGTGCGTTGCCCCTGGTTGCCTCGGGTGGCGCGGGTTGCGCCGCGGACTTCGCCGCGGTCTTCGCGAACGCCGACGTCGATGCCGCGCTCGCCGCCAGCGTCTTCCACAGCGGCGAACTGCGCATCCCGGCGCTCAAGCGCGAGCTTCGTGCGCAAGGCATCGAGGTGCGGCCGTGAACGCGGCGGCGCTCGACTGGCGGCGCGGCGACGGCCTGGTCGCGGCGATCGTGCAGGACGCCGCCAGCGGCCGCGTGCTCATGCTCGGCTACATGAATCCGGAGGCGCTGGAACAGACCCGGCGCACGGGCCTGGTCACGTTCTACAGCCGCAGCCGGCGGCGCCTGTGGACCAAGGGCGAGAGCAGCGGCAACGCTCTCGAGCTCGTTTCGATGACGCGCGATTGCGACGGCGACGCCCTGTTGCTGCGCGTGCGGCCGCGCGGCCCCACCTGCCACCTGGGTTCGCAAAGCTGCTTCGAAGGCAGCCGGGCCGGCGTGCTCGACGACCTCAACGAACTCGTCGCCCGCCGGGAACGGGAGCGTCCCGCCGACAGCTACACCACGAAGCTGTTCGAGGAAGGCACGCGCCGCATCGCGCAAAAAGTCGGCGAGGAAGGCGTGGAGACCGCGCTCGCCGCCGTCGCGCAGGACGATACCGCGCTGCTCGGCGAAGCCGCCGACCTCGTCTACCACCTGCTGGTGCTTCTGCGCGCCCGCGGCCTCGGCCTGCAAGACCTCACTCAAGCGCTTGAGCAAAAGAAAAAATAGGGTCAGCTTCCTTATTCAGCTTCGCGTATGGGCCCCATACGCGAACCTGAATAAGGAAGCTGACCCCAATTTTCAGGCGAGGACGGCGGCGGCGTGGACGCGGTTGCGCCCCGCGTTCTTCGCCGAGTACAGCGCATCGTCGGCGTGGTGCAGCACTTCATCGGCGCTGGCGGTCGCGCCCGCCGGCACGCTGTGCACGCCGATCGAGGCGGTGATGCGGATCTCGCGCCCGGCGTAATGCACCGCCTCCGCGCCGATGTGCTTGCGCACCTTCTCGGCGATGTCCAGCACGCGCGGCGAGGCCACGCCCGGCAGTACCACCACGAATTCTTCGCCGCCGAAGCGCGCGATCACCGCGCCGCTCTCGCCGGCCAGGCAATGGCTGAGCATGCGCGAAAGCGCGCGCAGGCATTCGTCGCCGGCCAGGTGCCCGTATTCGTCGTTGACCTGCTTGAAGTGGTCCAGGTCGATCAGCATCAGCGACAGCGGCTGCCGCGTCTCGTGCGCCTGCTGCAGCATCTGCTCGAACACCTCGCGGAAATGCCGGCGGTTGAACATGCCGGTCAGCACGTCGCGGCGGTTGGATTCGCGCAGGCGCGAATTTGCTTCCGCCAGCTGCTCCAAGGCCGCGGACAATTCGGCGGTGCGCCGGGAGACGTTGCGCTCGAGCTGCTCGTTGGCCTCGCGCACCACGCTCTCGTTCTCGCTGCGCAGCGAGGCGTAGCGATAGGCGAGGGCGAAGCTGAGCAGGATCATCTCCAGCGCCGAGCCGAACTGTATGCCGTATTCGGTGAACAGGTTCTTGGGCAGCAGGCCGAAGGACACCGTCGCGTACACCGCCGTGCCCAGCAGCAACATCGTCCAGGCCGCCAGGAACAGCCGCGCCGGGCGATAGCCGTGGCGGATCGCGTGGAAGGCCGAATAGAGCAGCAGCAGCACGGTAGGGAATACGGCGTAGGTGCCGTACTTGACCGACACCCGGTAGGGCAGCCAGAACGAGGCAATGCCCCACACGATCAGCGCGACGATGAAGGACAGCGAGAGCAGGTCGCCCAGCGGCCAGCGTTGTCGCAGCTCCAGGAAGGTGCGCGCGAACTGGTGCATGGCGATCTGCGCCAGGCACATGGTCAGCGGGATCGCGTGGTTCGCCAGCCACGGATAGTTCGGCCACAGGTATTCGAAGGCCAGGCCGTTGAGGCAGAACAGTACGAGTCCGAAACCCGCCAAATGACACATGTACCAGAAGTGGCTGGAATCGCGCAGCGACAGCCACAGGATCAGGTTGTAGAAGAACAGCGCGAGCAGGATGCCGTCGTAGAGCCCGATGCCCAGTTGCGCGTCGCGCTCGATCTCGGCGAAGGCGCCGAAGGTGTAGATGACCAGCGGCGCCTGCATCGAGCTTTCGCTCTGCGCACGCACCAGCAGCTCCACCTCGCTGCGCTGCGGCAGGTCCACCCAGAAATTGGGCTGGCGATAACGGATGCTGCGCGCCGAGAACGGCAGCTTGTCGCCCGAAGCCAGGTGGTCGACGCGGCCGTCCGGGTAGCGCATGTACACGTCGACGTTGTCGAGCAGCGAGTACTGCAGCACCAGCAGCCAGCGTTCCTCCGGGTTGCCGCGGTTGAACAGGCGCGTGTGGAACCAGTAGGCGCCATCCTTGAAGCCGAAGGTGGCGTTGCCGTTCGGCAGCGGCTGGAAACGGCCGGCCGCGGCGGCCTGGAACATCGACGAGGCGTCGGCGGAGCCGTCGGTGTCGTGGTAGTAGCCCACGAAGGGGGACAGCGGCAGCTCCACCAGCCCCGGGGTGATCTCCGCGCGCTCGGTGGCGGCAAACGCCGGCCCGGCGCCCGCCAGGGCCAGGAGGAGCAGGACAAGTCCGCGGAAAAACACTTTCAAGGCCGATCTGCTCCCCAATCCGCACACTTTAAGGACCCCCGCCAGCCTTTGCCACCCCGGCGGGCCGGGGCTCGGGTAGCATGCTCCGGACCTTTCCCGGAGCGCGTATCGATGGCGGTGGAGATCATTCCTGTATGGAAACGCGTTGGCCCGGAACTTCAGGCCGAGATCGCCCGGTACTGGATCGACAACGGCGCGATGAAGGACGAGGCCAGGGCCGCCGAGCGCGCCGCGGAAGTCGTGTGCGTGGCGCGCGAGGACGGCAAGATGGTCGGCGTCACCACCGCCTACCCGCGCATCGTGCCGATGCTGCGCCAGCCGATGTACTACCTGCGCATGCACGTGGCCTCGCCGGCGCGCAACCAGGGCCTGTCGATCCCCTTCGTCAGGGAAAGCTTCGCCGAGATCGAGCGCCAGGAGCTGGCCAAGGACAAGCTGGGCTGCATCGGCGTGATCCTGCAGCTGCAGAACGAGCGCCTGGCCCGGCACTACGACGAGGCCTACTGGTGGCAGTCCGGCTTCGTCTACGCCGGCATCTCGCGCGACGAGCAGCAGATCCGCGTGAGGTATTTCGAGGGCGCGCGCCTGCCGCCTCCGGCGATCCTCAAGCGCAAGCCCAACGCCGCCGCCGGCGCCTGAGCCGGCTCAACGGCGGGGAAAGGGCAGCGGCGGACCCGGCTTCGCGCCTGCGCGCCAGGCCGCGAGCCGGGCGTCGATCTGGCTGCCGACGGAAATCTGCGGCTCCGACGGCGTGTCGCGCTCGGCCGCCTCCCACTGGCGAACCAGGGAGCGGGCGCGCCGGAAGGCGGCCTGGAAGTCGGTGGTTTCGTTCAGGGCATGTGCCAGGAAGGCATCGCCGAAATAGGTGATGTGCGATTCGCTGCCGCAGCCGAAGGAGCTTCGGTCCTTGCGCGCGGCGGTGATCACCAGCGTGCGCGGGTCGCGCAATTCCGGCACGAAGCCGCCGGAGTAGCAGGACGAGACGATCAGCACGCGCCAGCGGATGCCGGCCGCGTCCAGCGCCCTGCGCAGTTCATCCGGCCTGACCTGCTCGAGCTTCAGCGGCGGCCGGTCCACCACCAGTTCGTGCTCGCGGCTGCCGTGGCTGGTGAGGAAAAGCACCAGGACGTCTTCCTCCGGATCCATGCGCGCGCCGATGCGCTTCAGCGCCTCGCGCAGGTTGTCCAGCGTCGCCAGCGGCACGCCCGGGTCCGCCACGGTCGAATTGTCCAGCGACAGCGCGTGCCCCTCGGCGTCGAAGCGCGTGGCCATCAGCCGCGCGAAATACTCGACCTCGTTGTGGAATACCTGCTCGGTGCCGTCGCCGGCGAAGCCGAGCGAGTAGAGGTCGACGTGCTTCGGGCGCTGCGGCCGCAGGGCATCCGCGGCCCGTGCGACCAGCGCGGCTTGCCGGTCGAGCAGGCCGGCGCGCGTCGGCGCGCTCGTGCACGAGCCACAGGCCCGCGACCAGCATCAGGCCCAGCCCGAACACCAGCAGGAACGTACGCAGGAAGCTCAAGCCAGTATGTCGGCGAAGCTCTCGACCCGCCGGTGCCCATGCGTCGCGTCGCCCAGGCGCGGCACCGGATAGTCCTCGCGCCGGTCGAGCAGGATGGTGTCCAGGCCCGCGGCGCGCGCCGCGTCGAGTTCCTCGACCACGTCGGACAGGAACACGATCTCCGCGGCCGGCCGCCCCAGCGCGGCCACCAGGTTGCGGTAACTGGATTCCTCGCGCTTGCCGCCGATGGCGGTGTCGAACCAGCCGGAGAACAGCCCGCGCAGGTCGCCCGCGGTGCTGTGCCCGAACAGCAGCTTCTGCGCCGGTACGCTGCCCGAGGAATAGACGGAGATGTCGTGCCCGGCCGCGCGCCAGCGTCGCAGGCCCGCCACCGCGTCCTCGTAGACGTGCGCGCGGTACGCGCCGTCCTTGTAACCGGCGTCCCAGATCATGCCCTGCAGCGCCTTCAACGCCGGGTGCTTGCGGTCCTCGTCTATCCAGCCCTGCAGCACTTCCGCCAGCATCTCGTCCTGGCACAGGCCGCCGGCGTCGGCCGCGGCCAGGTCCAGCCACTTGCGAACTTCCGGATCCTGCCCGTGCATGCGCACGAAAGCCGGCATCGCCTTGCGCGCGTAGGGGAACAGCACGTCCTTGACGAAGGAAATGCTGCTCGTGGTGCCTTCGATGTCGGTGACGATCGCCTGCTTCATCAGCCAGCGGCGCCCGGCTCGTAGCGCGGGAATCTCTCCGCCAGGCCGCTATCGGTGAAGTGCCCGACCCAGCCATCGGGCTCGGTGAAGAAGCGGATCGCCACGAAACGCGGCTCCGGGCCCATGTCGAACCAGTGCAGGGTCGAATCCGGCACACCAATCAGGTCGCCCTTCTCGCAGCGGATCTCGTAGATGCGTTCGCCCACGTGCAGGGTGAACAGCCCCGAGCCGTCGACGAAGAAACGCACTTCGTCTTCCTTGTGGAAATGCTCGGCCAGGAACTTCGCGCGCATCGCCTCGCGCTGCGGGTTGTCCGGCGCGATGCTGACCACGTCGACGGTCTTGAAGCCCTTCTCGGCGACGATGCGCTCGATGTCGTCCTTGTACGCGTCCAGGATCACGTCCGGCGCATCGCCGGCGGCGACCGGCTTGCCCGCCTGCCACTGCTCGAAGCGCACGCCGATCTTCTGCAGCTCGCCCTCGATGTCGAAGGTGGCCTCGGTGGAAAGCAGCGGCTCGCGCGGATTGTCTTCCGTGAAAATGCGCAGTCGGCTCATCGATGCAGCTTCCTCATCTCCAGCTCGCAGTTGATCAGGAACTCGAAGGCCTCCAGGTGCCGGCGCGCCTCCCTCATGTCGCGGCCCCAGGCGTACAGGCCGTGGCCCTCGATCAGGTAGCCCCAGAATTCCTTCTTGTCGAGCAGCACGTCCACCTGCGCGGCCAGGGTGGGGATGTGCTGGTTGTTCGCCAGCACCGGCACGTCCATCACCGCCTCGTGCGTCTCCTGGCCGCGGAAGGCCTTGATCAGCTCGTATTCCTCGAAGCGGATGTGGCCGGCGCCGGCGTACAACTTCGAGGCCAGCGTCTGCGCCAGCGAGTGCGTGTGCAGCACGCAGCCGACCTCGGGCATGCGCGCGTACAACTGCGTGTGCAGCACCGTTTCCGCCGACGGGCGCTTGCCGCTGCCGACCGCGTGGCCGGCGAAGTCCACCACCATGATGTCGTCCGGGACCAGCTTGCCCTTGTCGCGGCCGGACACCGTGATCGCGGCGGTGCGCTCGTCCAGGCGCATGGAGAAATTGCTGCTGGTCGCCGGCGTCCAGCCGAGCGCGGCCAGCTCGCGGGTGTTGGCGATCAGTTCGGCGGCGGCGGCGGCGAGCCGCTCCGGATTGACGGGGGGTTCACTCATGGCGCCAGTCTAACGGAGTAGACTCTCCCTGTAGGAGCGGCCTTTGGCCGCGATTCAAGGGGACCCCGAGATGTCCGACCACCCCACCTCCCGCCGCCGTTTCCTCAGCCACGTCCTGATCGCCGCCGCCGCCGCGCCGCTGGCCGCCGGCGTCTCCAGCCGCGCCTTCGCCGCGCCGCTGCCGAAGCTGCCGCCGAGCAATCCGCAGGCCGTTTCGCTGCACTACATCGAGGACGCCAGCAAGGCCAAGGATCCGGCGCACAAGGCCGGCAGCGCCTGCGCCAACTGCCAGTTCTTCACCGCCAGCACCGGCGCCTGTGCGCTGTTCGCCGGCTTCCAGGTCTCGCCCAAGGGCTGGTGTTCGGCCTGGGCGAAAAAGGCCTGACGGCCTTGCCCGTCTCCATGCCTGAGACGCGGCCCGCCCTAGAATCGGGGCAGGCCGCGGTCTCCGCGCGGGAGTGAGAAAGACATGGATGCAGCTTCGATCGGTTGGGTAGTGGCGGCGGGCACGGCGCTCGGCGCCTTCGGCTACGCGCGTGCGGTTTCCGGCCGCGCCGCGCGCGAGCGCGCCGAAGCGCAGGCAGAGCTGAAGGCCCTGCGCGATCGCGCCCAGTTGCTGGCTCCGGAGGCGGGCCGCGCCGCCGAACTGTCCGGTCGCGTCGGCCAGCTCGAAGCGCAGGGCGACCGGCTGCACGGCCAGTTGCGCGAGGCGGAGGCGCGCGTCGCGCGCGCGGAGGCCGAGCTCGAGGCCGCCCGCGCCGCGCACGAGCAGACCCGCGCCTTCCTGTCCGAAGCGCAGGGCCGTCTCAGCGCCGCCTTCCACGAAGTCGCCAGCAAGCTCTTCGACGAAAAGTCGATGGCGCTGGACCAGCGCATCAAGGAATCGGGCGAAGCTTCCAGGGCGGGAATCGACGCCACGCTCAAGCCCTTCGCCGAACAGCTTGGCCAGTTCCGCACGCGCATCGAAGCCTTCACCAGCGAGCAGGGCAAGGACCACGCACGCCTGGTCGGCGCGCTCGGCGAGTTGCGCACGCTGAACCAGAACATGGCCGACGCCGCCGGCAACCTCACCAAGGCGCTCAAGGGCAACGCCAAGGCGCGCGGCGATTGGGGCGAAATGATCCTGGAGACCACGCTCAAGGCCAGCGGGCTGGTCGAGGGCGTGAACTACCAGCGCCAGGGCGGCACGCGCGACGAGGCGGGCAGGCTGTTCCGCCCCGACGCCGTCATCCTGCTGCCGGACGGTCGCCGCGTGGTGGTCGATTCCAAGGTGAACCTGGTGGCCTGGTCCGAAGCCAACGAAGCCGAGACGCCCGAGCAGTACCAGGACGCGATCCTGCGCCATGCCGCGGCGATGCGCCTGCACCTGCGCGAGCTGTCCGAAAAGAACTACCCGAAGGCGCTCGGACCCGAGTCCCTCGACCTCACCGTGATGTTCGTGCCGATCGAGGGCGCGATGGCGGCGGCGCTTTCCACCAATGCCGACCTGCAAACCGAAGCCTTCCAGCGCAAGGTCGTCTTCGCTTCGCCGAACACGCTGATGGCGCTGCTCACCGTGGTCGAGCGCCTGTGGACGCGAGACAAGCTGCAGAAGCAGGTCGGGCTCATCGGCGAGGACGCCGGCAAGGTGCTCGACGCGGTCACTTCCTTCCTCGACGACTTCGACAAGCTCGGCACGCACCTGCAGCGCGCTGGCGAGGCCTTCACCGCCTCGCAGCGCCGCCTGCGCGATTCCGACCAGTCGGTGGTGGCGCGCACGCGTCGCCTGGTCGAGCAGGGCGCCAAGGGCAAGAAGCTGCTGCGCGAGGAACTGCAGCCGGTCACGCCCTCGAATGCGCTCCCGCTGCTGCTCGAAGAATCGCCCGCCCCCGAAGAACCCAAACTGCTTTAGAAAAAATAGGGTCAGACTCCTTATTCATGTTCGCGCGAAGCCCGAACCTGAATAAGGAGTCTGACCCTATTTTTTGAGCGGCCATGTCCGCGATCGCTTTCGCGAGGCAAAGAAAAACGGCGCGGTTGCCCGCGCCGTTTTCTTGTTCCATGCGACGAACCGGTCAGATCGGGTTCGGACCCGGCAGTTCCGCGTTGCCCGGCGCCAACGCGCTGCTGCGGCGCGCGAAGGCGAAGTAGGCGACCAGGCCGACCACGGCCCAGATGCAGAAGAACTGGATCGTCGGGTGCCAGCCCAGGCTGCCGAACAGCACCATGCAGCCGATCATCGCGAGCGGGCCCACCACCCACACCATCGGCGTGCGGAAGGGACGCGGGCGGTTCGGTTCGGTCTTGCGCAGCACCATCACGCCCAGCGCCACCATGAAGAACGCGAACAGCGTGCCGGCGTTGGAGATGTCGGCGAGCAGGTCGACGTTGAACATCGCCGCGAACAGTGCAACGACGCCACCGGTGATCATGGTCACCACGTGCGGGGTGTGGAAGGTCGGATGCACCTTCGCAAAGGCCTTCGGCATCAAGCCGTCGCGCGCCATGGTGAACAGGATGCGGGTCTGGCCGTAGATCATCATCAGCACCACCGACGGCAGCGCGAGGATGGCGGCCGAGCCGACGATCTTCGCCATCAGCGGATGGTTGATCTCACGCAGGATCCAGGCCAGCGGGTCCTTGGCCTGCGAGAGCGGGCCGCCCGGCTGGGCGCCGGCGGCGCCGACCGCGCAGTACGCGACCAGCAGGTAGAACACGGTGCACACCGCCAGCGAACCGATCAGGCCGATGGGGATGTTGCGGTTCGGGTTCTCGGTTTCTTCCGCAGCCGTGGACACCGCGTCGAAGCCGACGTACGCGAAGAAGATCGAGGCCGCGGCGCCGAGCACGCCGGTGCCGGAACCCGGGGTGCCCCAGCCGTTCGGCAGCATCGGGACGAAGTTCGCGCTCTGCGCGACGCCGATGGTCAGCGCGATGAACAAGGTCAGCGCGACGATCTTCACCAGCACCAGCACGGAGGTGAACTTGGCGCTCTTCGAGGTGCCGGCCACCAGCAGGCCGGTGACGAAAATGGAAATCAGGAAGGCGACGAGGTTGAACTTGCCGGCGATCTCGGTGCCATCGGCCAGCTTCGTGGTCAGCATCGGGCCGACCTGGAGCACGGCCGGCAGGCTCAGCGCGCCTTCCTTCACCAGGCCGAAGAGGTCGGTGTGGTTTAGGAAGCCGTTGGCATAGTTGGACCAGCCCACCGCGACGGCGGAGGCCGCGACCGCGTACTCGAGGATCAGGGCCCATCCCACCATCCAGGCCATCAGCTCGCCGAGGACGGCGTAGGAGTAGGTGTAGGCGGAACCCGCCACCGGGACCATCGCGGCGATCTCGGCGTAGACCAGCGCGGTGAGCGCGCAGACGATGCCGGCGATGATGAAGCTGTACATCATGCCCGGGCCGGCCTTGTTGGCCGCCACCGCGGTGAGCACGAAGATACCGGTGCCGATGATGGCGCCGATGCCGAGCATGGTCAGCGAGAACGCGCCAAGCTGGCGCTTGAGGCTGCGCTTCTCGGCCGTTGCAAGGATCTGGTCCAGCGGTTTGACGCGTTCGAACAGCATCGAAGACTCCCCGGGATTGATTTACTTATTTGGGCCGCAAGCCGCCAACGCGACCCTTGAGCGCCCGGGTACCATACCGGCCCGACCCTTAGGCGGCAAGGCAGAATGGGTGGCTTGAAGGTGGAATCTGCAAGGAATCTCGTACTGGCCCTGCTGGCTGAAGCGGGGGATTCAGCCGCCCCCTCCGAAACCACCCGGATCTTCCGGGATTTCGCCGCTGCCCACGCCGACTGCTGCGAGCGCAGCTGCGTGCCCGGCCACTTCACGGGCTCGGCCTGGGTCGTCTCGGCGGATGGTGAGCGGGCCCTGCTGCTGCACCATCGCAAGCTCGACATCTGGGTGCAGCCGGGCGGCCATGCCGACGGCGACGGCGACCTCGCCGCCGTGGCGCTGCGCGAGGCGGAAGAGGAGACCGGGCTGCCGGGCCTGCGCATCGAAGGCGGCGTCTTCGACCTGGACCGGCACGCCATCCCGGCGCGCGGCAGCGACCCCGGGCATTTCCACTACGACGTGCGCTTCGTCGTACGTGCGGGTGCGCACGAAGGCTTCGTCGTCAACGAAGAATCGCACGCGCTGGCCTGGGTTCCGGTGCGCGACATCGCGGGCGATCCGCACGCCGACGAAAGCGTGCGGCGCATGGCGCGCAAGTGGTTGCGGATTGACTAGACCCTGCCGCCGAACTCCCCGGTCACGGTGCTGACCCAGATCTTTTCGCCATTGCTGATGTACTCGGGCACCTGGATCTCGAGCCCGGTGTTGAGCTTGGCCGGCTTCGGGCGCTTGGTGGCGGTGCCGCCCTTCAGCTCCGGCGGCGTATCGACCACGACCAGCTGCACCGAAGGCGGCAACTGCACGGCCACCGGCGCATCGTCGATCAGCTGCACGTAGCAGCCCTCGAGCCCTTCCGTGATGAAGCCGGCGGCGTCGCCGACCACGTTCGCGTCGAGCTGGTAGGGCGTGTAGTCCTCGGTGTCCAGGAACACGAAGGCCTCGCCGTCCATGTACGAGTAGTTCGCCTCGCGGCGCACCAGCTCGACTTCGCTGATCTCGTCGTCGGCGCGCAGCGACAGGTCAAACTTCGTCCCGCCCGGGACGCTGTACATGATGAAGCGGAAGGTGACGTTGCCGCTGCGGCCCTGGGCCGCGCTGCGCTCGATGTCGCGCACCTGGTAGACGGTGCCGTTGTGCTCGACGACGTTGCCTTTCTTGATTTCTGCTGCTCGGGTCACGGGAAAACTCCAGGATTACTTCGGCTGCAGGCGCACGGCGCCGTCGAGGCGGATGGTTTCGCCGTTGAGGTAGCGGTTGCCGAGGATGAAGGCCACGGTCGAGGCGAACTCGTGCGGCTGTCCCAGGCGCGAAGGGTAGGGGATCGAGGCGCCCAGCGACTCCTGCACCGCCGGCGGCATGCCGTCCACCATCGGCGTCCAGAAGATGCCCGGCGCGATCGTCATCACGCGCACGCCGATGCGGCCGAACTCGCGCGCCATCGGCAGCGTCATGCCCACCACGCCGCCCTTCGAGGCCGAATACGCGGCCTGGCCGATCTGGCCCTCGAAGGCCGCGACCGACGCGGTGTTGATGATCACGCCACGTTCGCCGTCCTCGCCCGGCGCGTTGTGCTGCATCTGGTCCGCCGCCGCCTTGGCGACGTTGAAGCTGCCGACCAGGTTCACCATCACGGTGGTGGTGAACTGCTTGAGCGGCATCGGCGCTTCGCGGCCGAGCACGCGGCCGGCGCCGAGGATGCCCGCGCAGTTGACCGCGACGTTCAAGCCGCCGAGGAATTCCTTCGCCGCGGCGACGTTCGCGACCACGTTGGCCTCGTCGCTGACGTCGGTGCGGAAGAACTTCGCGTTGCCGGCGCCGAGCGCGGCCACGGCTTCGGCCGCCTTGTCCTCGTTGACGTCGAACAGGGCGACCTTGCCGCCGTGCTTGACCAGGTGTTCGGCGACGGCAAAGCCGAGGCCGGAGACGCCGCCGGTGACGAGGGCGCGGACTTCGTTGAGCTGCATGGGGGTTCCTCGGACTGGGCCGGTTGATGAAAACCGCAATTTTAGCGTGGCCGCTTCTGGCTTAAAACCATTTCAAGCGCTACGGGCAAGCGAAAATCACAGGTTCCAGGCCAGTCAGATCCGGAACTGCGGAGACGAGAACCCTGCCTCCAGCTTGCCCTAGGGCCTGGATGGATGCCGCCGCCTGCTCCTTTCGGTCCCTCACCGCCACATGGCGGAACGTGGAGTGGAGATAGGCTTCGCGAGGATCCTCGCAATCGTCGTCCTCGTTCAGGACATAGGCGGTGAAGTCACCCAGGTACGCCAAGGTCCCCGCGTGCACCTCCAGGGTCGGTTGCCGTTTCACTTCCAGCGAATGCCGGCTGTTGCTGAACTCCATGGTGAATCCGGACAGCTCGTAGCGACCCACTGGCACGCAGATCGCGAACGGTACCGCCTCGCTCGGCAGGTCGGACCGGTTGTCGTCGAAGCTCACGCCAAACGATTTTCCGGGCGCCCCTGTTGGATGCAGCCAAAGACTGAAATTGAGCCTGGTCATCGCTTTCGCACGGATTCCTCTGCCAATCCTGCCGACGATGCAGCCAGACGCGGCCGGATTGGCTGCATCGACTTTGGGCGAAGAGTGGTAGGTGACGAACGGCGCTTCCTTCGCGGCGGCCACGGTGCAACAGCCGATGGCAACACAGGCAACGGCAATGGCCGGGGTCGGAATCAGTCGCATGCGAAGATGGCCGGCGCGTATGCGGCCAAGTCCAGTTTCGCGGGGACGATGGTTCGCCCAGTCATTCCCGGCAGCGCGGAGATCAGCGTCGAGTCGCGCTCCAACCTGTTTCGCGCGATGACTTGCAGGAGGACGGGCGCCCCGGTCGCTACCGATTGCGTGGAGCACGCATCGGTTTCGCCAAACGATAGCGCAGTGAAGTCGCCGACGTACGTGGCCGATCCGGCAGGCACTTCGAACGCCGCCGTTCCGACTCTCTTCGGTCGGAAATTTGTTCCCTTGGAGACGAGCGCGAAACCAGTGAAGACGTACGTTCCCGCCGGCACGCAGATCGAAAACGGCGTCGGGCCGGTTTGCTGGCCTTCAGAGTACAGGCGAGCGCCCGCGTGGTGCCTGAGATTGTCGTCGCCCGCCTTGCGCAGATAGAACGCGAACTGCATGGAGTCGTTCCGCCCGGGCATCCGGCCGAGAGTGCCCACGATGCAGCCATCGGCGGGGGACGCATTGCGTTCGGGCTCGGGAATTCCCGAAAACTCGTATCGAACCTTCGAATCGCCCGTACTCGCGCTGGCCAAGGAGCCAGTAAGGGCAAGGGCAACGCAAGAAAGGAGAACGCGCGTCACAGGTCGAGGAGGTAGAAGGCGTCGCAGCCGCCGTGGCCGGTGCAGCCCATGGGGCCGGGGATTTTCCGGAAGCCGGTGCGCTCGTACAGGCGCATGGCCGCGTCCATGCCCTTCAGCGTCTCGAGGTAGCAGCGCTTGAACCCGTGCCCGCGGGCCGCCTCCAGGCAACGCTGCATCAGCGCCGCGCCGGCGCCCAGGCCGCGCAGCGCCGGCAGGAAGTACATCTTGCGCAGCTCGCACACCTCGGGATCGCCGTTCACCAGCGGCGCCACGCCGCCGCCGCCCTTCACCTGGCCCTCGTGCTCGACCACGAAGTAGGAACAGCGCGGTTCCGAATACGCGCGCGTCATCCAGTCCACTTCCGGGTCGTTGATCGCGAAGCCGTCGCCGGTCGCGCCGAATTCCGGCATCACGGTGCGGATGATCTGCGCCATGCGCGGATCGTCGGAAGCCTTGATCGGGCGGATCGAGAAACTCATGCCGGCGACATCGCGGCCGTGACCTTGCTGCCGGTGGCGCGGCCCAGGAGCGATGCCAGCCAGCGCCCGGCCTCGACCAGCTTGTCCAGCTCCACGCCGGTGGCCATGCCCAGGCCCTCGAGCATGTAGACCACGTCCTCGGTGGCGACGTTGCCGGTGGCGCCATGCGCATACGGGCAGCCACCGGTGCCGGAGACCGCGCTGTCGACCACGCGCACGCCTTCGTCCAGGCAGGCGAGGATGTTCGCCAGCGCCTGCCCGCGCGTGTCGTGGAAATGCACGGCCAGCGCGCTCAGCGGCACTTCCTCGGACACCGAACGCAGCATCTGCGCGGCCTTCTTCGGCGTGCCGATGCCGATGGTGTCGCCGAGGGAAATCTCGTAGCAGCCGAGCTGGTGCAAGCGCCGCGCCACGCGCACGACGTCGGCGACCGGCACCTCGCCCTGGTAGGGACAGCCGAGCACGGTGGAAACGTAGCCGCGCACCTTCACGCCGTCGGCTTTCGCCGCCGCCAGCACCGGTTCGAAGCGCGCGAGGCTCTCGTCGATCGAGGCGTTGATGTTCTTCTTGTTGAAGGCCTCGGAAGCCGCGGTGAACACCGCCACTTCCGTCGCGCCCACCGCGCGCGCCCGCGCGTAACCCTGTTCGTTCGGCACCAGCACCGGATAGGACACGCCGGGCTTCTTCGTGATGCCGGTGAACACTTCGGCGGCGTCGGCCAGTTGCGGCACCCACTTCGGACTGACAAAGCTTGTCGCCTCGATGCATTGCAAGCCGGTCGCAGACAGCCTGTCGATCAACGCGATCTTGTCCGCGGCGGAAATGATCGCCTTCTCGTTCTGCAGGCCGTCGCGCGGGCCCACTTCGACGATGCGCACCGTGCTCACGCGGCCGGCTCCAGCAGCACCAGCGCCGCGTCGCCCTCGACCTGGTCGCCGGCGGCGGCACGCAGCTCGGCCACCACGCCGTCGCGCGGCGCCTTCAGCCCGATTTCCATCTTCATCGCTTCCATCACGCCGAGCTCCTGGCCCGCCACGACCTTGTCGCCGACCGCCGCGCGCATCAGCACGATGCGCCCGGGCATCGGCGCGAGCACGCGGTCGCCCTTGCCGACGCTGTCGACCCCGGTCACCTGGAACACCGGCAGGCGCGCCAGCGACAGGCGCTCGTCGCCGTCGTGCAGCCACACCCGCTTCGCATCGACGCGCGCGGCGTAACGCAGCGCGTGGCCGTCGACCTCGGCGCCGAAGGCTTCACCCTTGTGCCAGCCGCGCCTGACGTGGATGCACTCGCCACCGGCTTCGATCACGTAGTCGCCGTGCGCCCCGTGCGCGCACACTTCGATGCGCGAGTCGCGCCAGCCGAAGGCCAGCTTCTGCTGCCCGGCGTGGCCCAGGCGCCAGCCGTCGGCGATCGCCCAGGGCGAATGCGGATCGGAAGAAGCGCGCGCGCGGTGCACGGTGACGGCCTCGTCGTACAGCAGGCAGGCCGCCGCGGCCGCGGCCAGTTCTTCCAGCGGCGGTGGCGGAACCTCGGAAGGCAGCACTTCGGACAGATGCTTGTCGAGGTAACTGGTATCGATGGTCGCGTTCACCACCACCGGATGGCGCAGCAGCGCCTCGAGGAAGGCGATGTTCGACTTGGGGCCCACGATTTCGCACTCGGCCAGCGCCGCGCGCAGCCGCGCCAGCGCAGCCTGGCGATCCACGTCCCAGGCGATGATCTTGGCGATCATCGGGTCGTAGAAGATGGTGACGGTGTCGCCCTCGACCACGCCGCCGTCGACACGCACGTGCTCTGAAGTCGTGGGCAGGCGCAGGCGCTCGAGCTTGCCCGAGCCGGGCAGGAACCCCTGCTCCGGATCCTCTGCGTACAGGCGCACTTCCAGCGCGTGTCCGCGCGAAACGACTTCGTCCTGGCGCAGCGGCAACGGTTCGCCACCGGCCACGCGCAACTGCCATTCCACCAGGTCCTGCCCGGTCACCATCTCGGTGACCGGATGCTCGACCTGCAGGCGCGTGTTGATCTCCATGAAATAGAAACCGCCGTCGGCGCCGACGATGAACTCGACGGTGCCGGCGTTGGTGTAGTCGATGGCGCGCGCCGCCTGCACCGCGGCCGCGCCCATGCGCGCGCGCCGGTCGGCGTCGAGGAAGGGCGAGGGCGATTCCTCGATCACCTTCTGGTAGCGGCGCTGCGCCGAGCATTCGCGTTCGCCCAGGTGGATCACGTTGGCGTGCTTGTCCGCGAACACCTGGATCTCGATGTGGCGCGGCTGCTCGATGTACTTCTCCAGCAGCACGCGGTCGCGGCCGAAGGCGTTCTTCGCCTCGCGCTGGCAGGACTCGAGCGCGGCGGCGAACTCGCCGGCGGCGCGCACGATGCGCATGCCCTTGCCGCCGCCGCCGTGCGCGGCCTTGATCATCAGCGGGTAGCCGATGCGGTCGGCCTCGGACTGCAGTTTCGACGGCTCCTGGTCCTCGCCCGTGTAACCGGGCACCACCGGCACGCCGGCCGCCGACATCAGGTCCTTCGCGCCGGCCTTGCTGCCCATCTTGCGCATCGAGGCGCCGGACGGGCCGATGAAGACCAGGCCCGCCTTCGCCACCGCGTCGGCGAAGTCGGCGTTCTCGGAAAGGAAGCCATAGCCCGGATGGATCGCCTTCGCGCCGGTCTTCAGCGCCGCGGCGATGATCGCGTCGCCGCGCAGGTAGCTTTCCTGCGGGCGCGGCCCGCCGATGCCGATCGCCTCGTCGGCCAGGCGCACGTGTTGCGCGCCCGCGTCGGCGTCCGAATACACCGCCACCGAACCGATGCCGAGCCGGCGCAGCGTGCGCGCGATCCGGCAGGCGATCTCGCCGCGATTGGCGATGAGGACCTTGTCGAACAGGCGGCCGGCGCTCATGCGTCGCGGCTCCACGCCGGCTGGCGCTTGTCGAGGAAGGCCGACAAACCTTCCTGGCCTTCCTTCGAAACGCGCAGGCGCGCGATCAGGCGCGCGTTCTGCCGGTCCTTCAATTTTTGCGTCGTCGGGGTCATGCCGCTCTGGCGCTGGATGAGTTGCTTGGCTTCGCGCTGCGCCACCGGCCCGCCCTTCGACAGCCAGTGCAGCACCTTGTCGACCGCGGCATCGAGTTCGCCGCCCGGCACTGCGTCGTGCAGCAGGCCGATGCGCCTGGCTTCCTCGGCGCTGAACACTTCGGCGCTGAGGAAATAGCGGCGCGCCTGGCGCTCGCCGATCGCGGCGATCACGTAGGGCGAGATCACCGCCGGCACCAGGCCCAGCTTCACTTCGGACAGGCAGAACTTCGCGCCCTCGGCGCCGATGGCGATGTCGCAGCAGGCCACCAGGCCCACGCCGCCGCCATAGGACGAGCCGTTGACCTTGGCGATGGTGGGCTTGGACAGGAAGTTGAGCGTGTGCATCAGCTTGGCCAGGCGCAGCGAGTCCTGACGATTCTCCAGCTCGGTGGCGCGCGCCATGCCCAGCATCCAGTTGAGGTCGGCGCCGGCGGAGAAGGTTGAACCGGCGCCCGAGAGCACCACCGCGCGCACGCTTGCGTCGCGGTCCAGGTGCTGCAGCGCCCCGGTGAGTTCGGCGATGAGCTGGGCGTCGAAGGCGTTGTGCACCTCCGGGCGCTGCATCTGCACGGTGGCGGTGCCGCCGTCGTGCTGGATGCTCAGGGACTGCCAGGCAGCTTGGCTCATGCGCGCGCGAACGCCTCGGGAGGGGGGACCCCGAATCTTACCCGCGCCACCCGTCCCCCGGCTTGTAATCTAAATAGGAACCATTATCATTATCAACAGTCCAAGGCCTGAACCCCCGTTTCCCGGAGTCCCGTCGATGCTCGCCACCCTCCTGCTCGTGTTCCGCGAAGTGCTGGAAGCAGCGCTGATCGTGAGCATCGTGGCGGCGGCCACGCGCGGCGTCGCGCGCCGCGGCGCCTGGATCGGCGGCGGCATCGCACTCGGCGTGCTCGGCGCCTGCCTGGTCGCGCTGTTCGCCAACGGCATCGCCGACGCCATGAGCGGCATGGGCCAGGAATGGTTCAACGCCTGCGTGCTGCTGGCCGCGGTAGCGATGATCGGCTGGCACGTGATCTGGATGTCGCGCCACGGCCGCGAACTCGCGCTGCAGATGAAGGACATCGGCAGCGCCGTGTCCTCCGGCAGCCGCCCGCTGACCGCGCTGCTGGTGGTGGTCGCGATCGCGGTGCTGCGCGAAGGCTCCGAAGTGGTGCTGTTCGGCTACGGCCTGCTGGCCAGCGGCTCCAGCGCGGCCGCGCTGATGCTTGGCGGCGCGCTCGGCATCCTCGCCGGCGTCGGCGTCGGCTTCGCGATGTACTTCGGCCTGCTGAAGATCCCGATGAAGCATTTCTTCAACGCCACCAACGGCCTGCTGGTGCTGCTGGCCGCCGGACTGGCGAGCGAGGCCGCCGGCAAGCTGGTGCAGGCAGACGCGCTGCCGACGCTGGTGGACACGCTGTGGGACAGCTCCTGGCTGCTCAGCGACGACAGCCTGCTCGGCAAGACCCTGCACGTGCTGGTCGGCTACACCGCGCAGCCCAGCGGCATCCAGATGGCTTTCTACGCGGCGACCGTGCTGTTGCTGCTGTTCGGCATGCGGCTGTCGCGGTTGCCCGCGCGCGCGCCGGCGGTGCCTGCGTCGGGGCCGCGCGTCACCGCCTGATCTTCCCGTTTCTTCCCGAGGTCCACCCATGAAGCGTCTTTCGCTCTTCCTCCTGCTCGCGCTTTTTTCCGGCCTGGGCGTCGCCGGCGACATGCCGGAGCTGACCCTGCGCATCAAGGACCACAAGTTCGTCCCGGCGCAGATGAACGTGCCGGCGAACGTGAAGTTCAAGCTGATCGTGGTCAACGAGGACCCGACGCCGGAAGAGTTCGAAAGCCACGAGCTCAACCGCGAGAAGGTCGTGACCGGCAACAACAAGATTACCGTCTTCATCGGCCCGCTCAAGCCGGGCAAGTACCCGTACTTCGGCGACTTCCACCAGAAGACGGCGCAAGGCGTCCTCATCGCCAGGTAATTGGTAATTGGGGTCAGAGTAGTAATTCCCCTGTCATATTTCCGCGCGGCCGCGGCTGCGCAACCACCACTTCGTCCGGAAAAATGAAAAAGCACACGCGTTCCCTGCTTGCCCTGGCGCTGCTCGCCGCCAGCTCCACCGCATTCGCCGGCCCGGCCGACACCGTCTACCGCCCGATCGTCGAGAAGGGGGAGACCGAGCTGGAGTTCCGCAGCGGCTACTTCGACTTCGACGGCGGGGCGAACGAATACGCCTCGGTGTTCGATCTCGGCTACGCCTTCACGACCAACTGGAAGAGCGAATTCGTCTTCGAGTACGAGGGCGAAACGGGCGAGGGCGGCAAGCCCGAGGCGATCGAGTGGGAGAACCTGATCGTGCTCACCGAGCAGGGCAAGCACTGGGCCGACGTCGGCCTGCTGATCGAAGCCGAGCACAGCTTCTCCGCGGACCCCGAGGAGTTCAAGGTCGCGCTGCTTCTGGAGAAGGAAGTCGGCCCGACCATCGCCGACCTCAACCTGTTCGCCATCCGCGAAATCGGCGACGGCGCCTCCGACGAAACCGAGCTGGAGTACCGCTGGCAGGTGAAGTGGCGCGGCAACGAGAAGCTGGAGTGGGGCCTGCAGGGCCGTGGCGGCCTGGGCACGGTCGAGCACTTCGGCGAGGACGACGGCCACAGCCTGGGGCCGGCGCTGTTCGGCGTCACGCGGCTCAAGAACGGCGACAAGCTCAACTACGATGCGGCGGTCATGCACGGCATCAACGATGCCGCGCCGGACTGGACCCTGCGCTTCAAGATCGAATACGAAATGTACTGAAGCTACATGCGGAAGACGCCGTAGCGGTCGGGTTCGATCGGGGCGTTCAAGGCGGCGGACAGCGCAAGGCCCAGCACGCGCCGCGTATCCGCCGGATCGATCACGCCGTCGTCCCACAGCCGCGCCGACGCGTAGTAGGGATGGCCCTGCTTTTCGTACTGCTCGCGGATCGGCGCCTTGAAGGTCTCTTCTTCCTCGGCGCTCCAGGCCTTGCCCGAAGCCTCGATGCCGTCGCGCTTCACCGTCGCCAGCACCGACGCCGCCTGCTCGCCGCCCATCACGCTGATGCGCGCGTTCGGCCACAGCCACAGGAAGCGCCCGCCGTAGGCGCGGCCGCACATCGCGTAGTTGCCGGCGCCGAAGGAGCCGCCGATCACCACGGTGAATTTCGGCACGTGCGAGCAGGCCACCGCGGTGACCATCTTCGCGCCGTCCTTGGCGATGCCCGCGTTCTCGTACTTGCGCCCGACCATGAAGCCGGTGATGTTCTGCAGGAACACCAGCGGGATGTTGCGCTGGTTGCACAGCTCGATGAAGTGCGTGCCTTTCAGCGCGCTTTCGGAAAACAGGATGCCGTTGTTCGCGACGATGCCGACCGGATAGCCATGGATGTGCGCGAAGCCGCAGACCAGCGTCTTGCCGTAGCGCGCCTTGAATTCCTGGAATTCCGAAGCGTCGACCAGGCGCGCGATCACCTCGCGGATGTCGAAGGGGCGGCGGGTATCGCGCGGCACGATGCCGTACAGCTCTTCGGGGGCGTACAGCGGCTCGGCTGGCGCCTGCACGGCCACCGGTAGCGTCTTCTTCCGATTCAAATGCAGGACGATATCCCGTGCGATCGCCAGCGCGTGCGCGTCGTTCTCGGCCATGTGGTCGGCCACGCCCGATACCGCGGTGTGCACTTCGGCGCCACCCAGCGCCTCGGCATCGACTACTTCGCCCGTGGCCGCCTTCACCAGCGGCGGCCCACCCAGGAAGATCGTGCCCTGGTCGCGCACGATGATCGATTCGTCGCACATCGCCGGCACGTAGGCGCCGCCGGCGGTGCACGAGCCCATCACCACCGCGATCTGGGGAATGTTGCGCGCCGACAGCCGCGCCTGGTTGTAGAAGATGCGCCCGAAATGCTCCCGGTCCGGGAACACTTCGTCCTGCAGCGGCAGGAAGGCGCCGCCGGAATCGACCAGGTACACGCAGGGCAGGTGGTTCTCGAGGGCGATCTCCTGCGCGCGCAGGTGCTTCTTCACCGTCATCGGGAAATAGGTGCCGCCCTTGACGGTAGCGTCGTTGGCGACCACCACCACTTCCTGCCCGTGCACGCGGCCGATGCCGGTGATGATGCCGGCGCAGGGCGACTGCCCCTCGTACATGCCGTCGGCGGCCAGCGCCGAGAATTCCAGGAACGGCGAGCCCGGATCCAGCAGCGCGCCGACGCGCTCGCGCGGCAGCAGCTTGTCGCGCGCGCTGTGCTTTGCCCGCGCCTTCTCGCCGCCACCCAGCGCGATGCGTTCCAGCTGCGCGTCCAGGTCGGCGACCTGCGCGCGCAGTGCGGCGGCGTTGTCGGCGAAGTCGGCGCTGCGGGTGTCGATCTGGCTCTGGAGCGTCGGCATCTGGATCCCTTGTAGGAGCGGCCTTTGGCCGCGACTTCCCAAACCGCCACAGCTTAACAAAGAGCGTCGCGGCCAAAGGCCGCTCCCACAAGGGGCCCACTCAAGAAAAAGGGCGCGCCTCGCGGCGCGCCCTTCGTTTCCACGCGCTTCGGATCGCAACAGGGGCGACCCTCGCGCTTTCGTACTCGAAGCAGCTTAGTGCTTGCCGGCGTCCTTCGCGTTCTCCGCGGCGTCCTTGGCCTCCTGCGCCGTGTCCTTCGCGGCGTCGGCGACGTTCTGGGCGGCCTCGGCGGCGTCGGCCTTCATGTCGGCGGCTTCGGAAGTGCCGGCGGTCGCGGCCTGCGCAGCGGCGGTGCTGGCGGTGGCAGCAGCGTCGGTCGCGGTGGCGGCGGCGTTCGCGGCGGCGTCGGCGGCCATCGCAGCGGCGTCGGCAGTCGGCGTGCCCGCGGCGTCGGAAGCCATCGCGGAAGCGTCGGAAGCGGCCTGGGTCGCGTCGGCGGCGTTCTCCTGCGCATCCTGCGCAGCGTTTTCGGCCTGCTGCTTGTTCGTGCAGGCAGTGGTGCTGAGCGCGAGGCCCAGGGCGAGGGCGATCAGGGTCTTGTTCATGGACATGGGTGCTTTCCTCAGGGAAGTGATGGGCTGCTGCAGTGATGGAACAACTACAGGCTTCTCCAGCTTAGGTGGCGAGCCCACCGATGCCAAGTAGCTGTCGAAGCCGCACGAGGGAACGGTTCAGCATCGCGCATGGGGTTTGCGCAAGCGCGAATCGTGCAAAAAGAAGGCACAAAAAAAAGCCGCCGGACAGGGCCGGCGGCTTTCGGTGCAGCTTGTAACGAAAAACTTACTGCTTCTTCGGCTCTTCGGCGGCCGGGGCGGCAGCGTCGGCGGCCGGGGCGTCGGCGGCCGGGGCAGCGCCGTCAGCCGGGGCGGCCGAGACGTCGGCCGGGGCGGCCATCGCGTCGGAGGCCGGGGCCATGGCGTCGGTCGAAGCAGCGGCGTCGGTCGCGGTGGCGGCGGCGTCGGTCGCGGTGGCGGCGGCGTCGGTCGCGGTGGCAGCGGCGTCGGTCGCGGTGGCGGCGGCGTCGGTGGCGGCGGCGTCAGCGGCCGGGGCTTCCTGCTTGTTGCAGGCGGTCAGGGCCAGGCCGAGGGCCAGGGCGATCAGGGTCTTGTTCAGGGACATGGGTGATTTCCTTCGTCTAGACGTGTGAATTAGAAAAAACGTGCGCCCCCCGGGGGGCGCACGTGCCGTGCATATTGCCAGTATTCAGCTGGGAGTCAAGTAATTCCCAGCAACTCACTGGGAAAGGAGATTCCTACAGCAGTTCCAGGGCCAGCGCGGTGGCTTCGCCGCCGCCGATGCACAGCGCCGCGACGCCCTTGCGGCCGCCGCTGCGCTTGAGCGCGTGGATCAGCGTGACCAGCAGGCGCGCGCCGCTGGCGCCGATCGGGTGGCCCAGCGCGCAGGCGCCGCCGTGCACGTTGAGCTTGGCGCGATCGATGCCCAGTTCCTTGATCGGAGCCATCGCCACGGTGGCGAAGGCTTCGTTGACCTCGAACAGGTCGACATCGCCGACCTTCCAGCCGGCCTTGTCGAGCACCTTGCGGATCGCTTCCACCGGCGCGGTGGTGAACCATTCCGGCGCCTGCGAATGCGTCGAATGCGCGACGATGCGCGCGAGCGGCGTCGCGCCCTGCTTCTTCGCCTCGTCCTCCGACATCAGCACCAGCGCGGCGGCGCCGTCGTTGATGCTCGAGGAGCTGGCGGCGGTGATGGTGCCGTCCTTCTTGAAGGCGGGGCGCAGCGTCGGGATCCTGGCCACGTCGCACTTGCCCGGCTGCTCGTCGGTGTCGATCAGCACGTCGCCCTTGCGGCCGGCGACCGTCACCGGCGCGATCTCGTCCTTGAAGCTGCCCTCGGCCACCGCGGCCTGCGCGCGGCGCACGGACTCGGCGGCGAAGGCGTCCTGGTCCTCGCGCGTGAAGCCGTATTTCTCCGAGCACAGTTCGCCGAAGCCGCCCATCGGCTGCTTGTCGTAGGGATTGGTCAGGCCGTCCCAGGCCATGTGGTCGAGCATCTCGGTGGTGCCGTACTTGATGCCGGTGCGCGAGCCCATCATCAGGTGCGGCGCGTTGGTCATCGATTCCATGCCGCCGGCGACGACGACGCTGGCCGAGCCGGCCTTGATCGCGTCGTGGCCGAGCATCACCGCCTTCATGCCCGAGCCGCAGACCTTGTTGATGGTCAGCGCGCCGGTGGCGACGGGAATGCCGGCGGCGATCGAGGCCTGGCGCGCGGGCGCCTGGCCGAGGCCGGCGGGCAGCACGCAGCCCATGATCACTTCGCTGACGGCCTCGGGCTTCACGCCGGACTGTTCCAGCGCGGCCTTGATGGCGGTGGCGCCCAGGGTGGTGGCGGGGACGCCGGTGAACTGGCCGAGCAGGGCTCCGAGCGCGGTGCGCTTGGCGCCGACGATGACGACATGTGACATGGGTGGCTCCACAAATTGCGACAAGCCTGCAATTATGCCCTATGGGCGCGTTTTCAACGTCGCAGTGGGCCATGGCGGTTCTCGCCACGCTCGTCGCATTCGCCCTGGGATTCCTCGTCCGCTCGCGCCTGAGCGCCGGTACCCGACAGGCCCGCAAGGCCGCCGAGCAGGAAAGCGAGCAGAAGCTGGACCTGGTGCTGTGGAGCACCGGCGACGAGTTCTGGGAAATGGACATGGCCCGGGACACCTTCACCCGGACCAATCCGCTCAAGCACATGTTCCTGACCAACTACAACGTGGTGCAGGCGGCTTCGACCTTGCGTTCGGAGGTGTCGCCGGAAGACCGCGCCGCCTTCGACGGCGCGCTGGTCGCGCACTTCAAGGGGCAGACCGAGTACCTGGACGTGTCCTACCGCGCGCGCACCAACGACGGCAACTGGTGCTGGCTGCGCACGCGCGGGCGCGTGGTCGAGCGCGGCCCGGACGGGCGCGCGCTGCGCATGCTCGGCACCACCGGCGACATCACCGAGTTCAAGAACCACGAGCTCGCGCTGGAACGGCTCAACGAGGAACTCGAATCGCGCGTGGAGCAGCGCACCGAGGCGCTCGATCGCACCAACCACGAGCTGTCCGCGTCCTTGCACGAACTGCAGCAGGCGCAGGAACAGCTAGTGCACGCGGAGAAGATGGCCGCGCTGGGCGGACTGGTCGCCGGCGTGGCGCACGAGATCAACACGCCGCTGGGGATCGGGGTGACCGCGGCTTCGTACCTGGAGCAGGAGACGCGCAGGCTCGGCACCGAGCTGGAGGAGAACCGGCTGTCGGCGGAAGGACTGCATCGCTTCCGGCAATCGGCGCTGGAATCGTGCCAGCTGATCCTGCGCAACCTGATGCGCGCGGACAAGCTGGTGAAAAGCTTCAAGCAGGTGGCGGTGGACCAGTCCTCCGAGCAGAAGCGGCGCATCGACCTGGGATCGTACCTGGCCGAGATCATGAATTCGCTGCACCCGACGCTGAAGCGCACGCAGCACCAGGTGTCGATCGATTGCCCGGGAGGGCTGGAGCTGGAGACCTTTCCGGGCGCGCTTTACCAGATCGTCGTGAACCTGGTCTTGAACTCGCTGATGCACGGGTTTCCGAACCGCAACGATGGCCACATCACGATCCGGGCGCGGCGGCTGGGCGATTTCGTGCAGCTCGGCTACCGCGACGACGGCGTCGGCATGAGCGAGGAGGTGCGACGCAAGGTGTTCGAGCCGTTCTTCACGACGCGCCGCGGCGAGGGCGGGTCCGGGCTCGGCATGCACATCGTCTGGAACCTGACCACGCAGGTGCTGCAAGGCTCCATCACGGTCGAAAGCGCGCCGGGCCACGGCACCGCCTTCGAACTCCGCTTCCCCGCCGTAATCCCCGAAAAATAGGGTCAGACACCTGGTTCAGTTTCGGGCTCTCTTAGCGGCCGGCCACGCCGCACGACTCCCATCGGTCGGCCATGCTCGGCTTCCAACCCCGCCTTGAATTCCCTCCCGCCAAAAGCACGTTGGCGCGAGGTCATCGCACGGATCTCGTCGATCTCTCGACGATCGCACCCTTCGGCGACGATAGCTCGGTATGCGCATGTTCGCTCGATCGTCGATGCGCCCAGCCCTTCATAGGCCTGATGTGGCGTGATCAGCGCATTGTCGATACCCAGCCCATTGCACCCGAAGGAGCTCCATTGGTAGTCGCCGGGGTGGCTTACGATTCCCGCACGCACGGGGTTGAGTTCGATATAGCGATAGCACCGAAGCAGGTAGGCTTCACTGTCGACGAGGCATGACTTGAACCGACTCTCCCAAAGCGTGCCCTTGCGGTCCATCATCAGGTTGAACAGGCCGACATATCGACGCCCCAGCGATTGCATGAGGCGACCCAGGCCGCCTACCTGCGTGGGCGTGGCCAGGATATGGACGTGGTTGCTCATCAACACATACGCATGCACCTGGCAGCCGAACCTCTCCGACTGCTCGAGCAGGTGACGCAGGTATTCCCGGAAGTGGACTTCGAGAATGAAGCAGGGACGGCGGTCCACGGCGCGCTGGACTGCGTGCTGGGGAATTCCGGGCAGATCAAGTCGGGGTGGCCTGGGCATGTGCCAAAGATGCTCGGTCCGACGGCCGAAATCTGTAGGAAAACACCCGAAGCTGAACCAGGTGTCTGACCCTATTTTTAGTCTGGCAAATCGGTACGGATGGCCACGGCTTCTTCCCAGTGGTCCATGAGCAGGTCGACGAGCTTCGGGTCGAACTTGATGCCGCGCTGCTCGAGGATGAAATCGCGGATGCGGTTCCACTCCCAGGCGTCCTTGTAGCAGCGGTTCGAACCCAGCGCGTCGAACACGTCGGCGAGCATGGTGATGCGCCCGGAGATCGGGATGTCCTCGCCACGCAGCCCTCGCGGATAGCCGGACCCGTCCCAGTTCTCGTGGTGCGACAGCGCCACTTCCGCCGCCATGCGCAGCACGTCGCGCGGCGAGCGCTCCAGCATCTGGTGCCCGATCTCGGCGTGCGTGCGCATCACTTCCGACTCTTCCGGCGTGTGCTTGCCCGGCTTGTTCAAGATCGCGTCGGGAATCGCGATCTTGCCGATGTCGTGCAGCGGCGCGGCGTAGTGCAGGTAATCGGTGGTGGCCTCGTCCAGCCCGTAGTGCCTGGCCAGGAACGCCGCCAGCTCGCCGACCCGGCGCACGTGCGCGGCGGTCTCGCGCGAACGCGACTCGGCCGCGCCCGCCAGCAGGAAAATCATCTCCAGCTGCGAGTCGAACAGGTCCTGGTTCAGGTGCAGGTTCTCGAAGCCGATCGAAACATTGGTACAAAATACTTCGACCAGCCGGTAATCCAGCTCCGACAGGTTCCACGCCTCGCCGACGTACAGCAGCGATTCGGTGTGGTGGCTGTCGGTGAAGTGCAGCACGTAGTGGTCGTTGCGGAACTGGTGCGTCTTGGTCTGCTGCGCCGCCTTCAGCGTCTCCAGGATCCGCGGCGGCAGCGTCTCGTCCACCGCCTTTTCGACGAACTGGGTGAAGTCGCCGGTGGCCGCGTTGACGCGGATGTGCGTGCCCGGATCGCCGCGGCGCGTGTCCACCTTGCAGTACAGCGCGCCCTTGTCCATGCCGATCAGCGTCGCCAGCTGCGACAGCACCGCGGAGGCGAATTCGGCGGTCTTCTCGTGCGAGAAGATGTGCGCGGAAGCGGAAATCACGCGCTCCAGGCCGCGCTTGTTCGCCTCGATGGTCATGATGTCGCGGTACGAACGCAGCGACGCAAACAAGGTCGTCGCCAACTTCTGCGAAGTCAGCTCGGTCTTTTCCTTGTAGTCGTTGATGTCGTACTTGATGATGACTTCGTGCTCGGGCGCCTGCCCGGGCTGGCCCGTGCGCAGCACGATGCGCACGTTGCGGTTGCCCATCTCGTTGCGGATGTGCTCGACCAGCTTCAACCCCGCCTGGTCGCTCTCCATCACCACGTCGAGCAGGATCACCGCGATGTCGTCATGGGCAGACAACAGGCCCTTCGCCTCCTCGGCGGTCATCGCCGAGAGGATGTCGAGCGGCCGGTCCTCGAATCGGAAGCTGCCGAGCACGAGGCGGGTGACCTCGTGGACCTCGGGTTCGTCATCGACTAGCAGCACCTTCCAGCCGGCCAACGCTTGCGGGGGCGCGTGAACCAGGAAGTCCATGGATGCTCTCGAGTGTCCCTTGGGGGCAGTCTATCCCGGCCCATGCTCCATCGGTAAATGCCCCCCCGCAGTGACGGGGGGCACGGATTCAAATGGCCAGGTCGGCGTCCTCCGCAGGCGCCGCGTCGGCCCGCCGGCGCACGCCCGGCAGCAGCTGCGCGAGCAGGGCGCAGGCGGCCAGCGTCCACACGATCAGCGCGCCGGAGGGCAGGTCGAACACCGCTGACAGCGTCAGCCCGGCGAAATAGCCAAGCACGCCAATCGCATAGGCGATGACCAGCTGGCGCTTGCGCCCGGCCAGCGCGATCGTGGCCAGCGCCGGCACGATCAGGCTGGCGAAGACCAGGTAGACGCCGACCAGCTGCACCGAGGCGGTGATCGCCAGCGCGAAGGTGCCGTAGAAGGCCAGCCCGTGCAGGTGCCCGCGCCGCCACACCAGCAGCGCCAGCAGCAGCACCGACAGCAGCGCCGCCGGCACCAGCTGGCCGTAGCTCACCCACAGGATCTGCCCGACCAGCAGGTCCTTGAGGTGCTCGCCGCCCTGCGGATTGTTGGCGAGCAGCAGCAGGCCCCCGGTCGCGGCCAGCACGAACAGCGTGCCGATCAGCGGCTCCTGCAGTTTCGGCCACTTCTTGTCCGTCCAGGCCAGCAGCGCGGCGCCGGCCAGCGCCGCGCAGGCGGCCGCTACCTGCACCCCGACCGTGCCGTGCTCGTCCAGGCCGAAGTACTGCGCCGCGATCACGCCGAGCGCGGCGATCTGCGCGATCGCCAGGTCGATGAAGATGATCCCGCGCGCCAGCACCTGCCGCCCCAGCGGCACGTGCGTGGCGAGCACGATCAGGCCCGCCGTGAAGGCGGGGCCGAGGATCGAGACATCCAGGGCCTCGAGGTTCATTTGGTGGCCTGCAGCAGCTTGTCGATCGTCGAGTCGTACATCCCGAACAGATCCTTGGACTGCGCATCGCCGCCGACGGTGAAGGGCAGCACCACCGCGTGCACGCCGGTGCGCTCCTGCAGCCACGCCGAAGGTTTCGGATCCTGGTAGGCGGCGGAGATGATCGCGGACACGCCCTGCGTCTTCGCGATCGAGATCAGCTCGGCCAGGTGGCCGCTGGTCGGCGGCACGCCGGGCTTGGGCTCGAGCGCGCCCACCTGCACCAGGCCCAGCCACTTGTTGAGGTACACCCAGCTGATGTGGTGGACGATGATCTTCTTGCCCTTCAGCGGCGCCGCCTTCGCTTCCCAGCGGTGGATCGCCGCGGCCCAGCGCTTGCTGAAGTCGACGTAGCGCGCCTGGTAGGTGGCGGCATTGGCCGGATCGATCTTCTGCAGGCGCGCGCTCATCGCCTTGGCAATCGCCAGCATGCGGTAGGGATCGAGTTGCACGTGCGGGTTGCCCTGCGGGTGCACGTCGCCGGCGGCGCGGTCGAGCGAGCTCGGCTTGTCGAGCGTGGTCACCTGGCTGGCGGCGAGGAAGTAGCCGTCGCCGCTGGCCACCTTCTGGTTGCCGGCTTGGCGGATGAGCTGCGGCAGCCAGCCCACTTCCAGTTCGGCGCCGGTGCAGGCGAGGAAGTCGGCCTGGCGCACCTTGGCGATCAGGCTGGGCTTGGCTTCGATCTGGTGCACGTCCTGCAGCGCGCTGGTGCCGACGCTGACGTCGACCAGCGGGCCGCCCAGTTCGGTGGCCATCGCGCCCCATTCGGGTTCGCAGGCGAAGACTTCCACCTTGGCCAGGGCGGGCGTGGTCGCTGCGCACAGCAGCAGGAGGGTGAGGATTTGCTTTTTCATGGTCTTGATCCTTCTGGAATCAGAATTTGTGCGCGCCGTGGGCGCCGAGGGAGGTCTGGTACTGCAGCGAGACCGCGTTGTCGGTGGTGTCGTCGGTGGCGCGCTCGCTGCTCAACTGCAGGCGCAGCAGGCTGAACTCGCTGTTGCGCCAGGTGACTTCGATGCTGTGGCGATCGGGATCGAAATCGCTGGCGACCGGGCCGTCGTTGTCGGCCCACAGCCGGTCGTAGCGGTAGCCGGCGTCCCACTGCCGGTTGATGCGCCACACCGCTTCCAGGTAACCGCCGCTGCGCGTGCCGTCCCACAGCTCGGTGGGCGCGCTGGTGTCGGGGAACTCGCGCACGCCATCGCGGTGCTCGAGCAGGTACTCGCCGCGCAGGGTGACGCCGCCGTCCTTGGTGTTGCCGCCCGGCGCCCACTTCCAGGTGCCGTCGACGATGTACAGGCGCTCGTGGCCGCTGAAGCCGTCCTCGCCGTTCTCGGTATGCGAGTCGAGCGCGCTCAGGCCGGCGAGCCAGGAGCTTTCGCTGCCGACGTCGCCGCCGAAGTGCGCGAACAGCGTCTTCACGCCCGCGCCCGCGTGCGCCGCGCCGCCGCTCGGGAAGTTCTCGCCGCGCAACATCTCGCCGCCCAGCTCGATGAAGGTGCTGGTGGGCGCAACCCAGCGCAGCTGCACGCCGTCGTCGCCGTACTGGTTGCCGAGGAAGGCCTGGTAGGCGAGCGGGCGGTCGAAGAAGTTGTCGGTATGCGCGTGGTGGTTGTTGAGGTAGCCGATGTTGCTGAAGAAGCGGCCCGCGCGCACCGCGAAGCTGTGCGGCAGCGCGGTCGTCTCGATGTAGGCCTCCTCGATGCCCAGCTTGTCCTCGCCGTCCTCGGGGGACACGGAGAAGGTGAGCTGTCCGTAGAACTTCTCGTCGATGTTGGCGGCGAAGGACACTTCGCTTTCGCCGAGCGAGAAGCCCTGCGGTCCCGGGCGCCCTTCGCCACCCAGCGGGAAGCCGGCGCGCTGGAAGCTGTCCGGGTCGATCGAGTGATGCGCGTACTGGCCGTTGAGGATGATGCTGATGGCCGGGTTCATCGAGTTGGGATTGCTGGCGCCGCTGCCGCTGCCGCTGTCGGCGGTGGCGACGCTGGCGGCCGCGGCTTCGGGGGCGCTGGTGGCGGCGACTGCGTCCTCGGGGTTGGCGGAGACGGCGGCGGCCATCGCTTCGACGTCGTCGGCGGGCGGGGCTTCGGCTGCGGCTGTGGTGGCGGCTTGCGGCCGGGCGGATTTCAGCGCCGCCAGTTGGGCTTCGGCGGCATCGGCGCGCTGCTTCTGCGTGGCGGCGTCGGCTTCGAGCGTCGCGACGCGGTCCTCGAGCGCCTTCAGGCGCGCCTCGAGGGCCGGGTCGGCGGCGTAGGCGGGTGCCGCCGACAGCGCGGCGAGCAAGGCAAGGGTCAACAGGGATCGCTTCATGGATCGCTTTTCTCTTCGTTCGTTTGGATGCCGCGCCACGCGAACGGCCGGTCGTCGGCCGCGCGAATGCGCGGTGCTACGAGGGAAGGCATCGCGCGCACGGGCGTGCGCGCAACGCGGCGATCAGGCGATCGGTGGCCTGAAGGGAGATTCGACCGCGAGCGCGGGCGGCGCCAGCTCGCGATACACCGGCGGCGCTATCGCGGCGAAGCGCGAGGGCGGCACGGTCAGGGCCGGGAACAGTTCGACGAACGCCGGCGAAGCATCGAAGGCGTGCAGCAACTGGTGCGCGCCGCTGGCGTGGTCGAGGTCGCCACGGGCTTCCGCCACGGTATCGACGTGCATCGGCGCGAGGCCGGGCTTGCCCGCCTCGGCCGCGTCGATCAGGTGCGTGAGCGCATGCACGTTGCACAGCTCCGCCAGCACCGGCTTGCCGATGAGCGTGAGCATCACGATCCCCAGCACCAGGGTGCGGAAAAGGCGCAGCAGCGGTGACCGATCCAGTCGCATCAGCAACAGTCTAAAGGGGTCAGGTTCATCTAGGGTGAATTCCTACACGATCTCAGGCATGTTGTCAGAAGACACCCCACATGAACCTGACCCCTTACGCTAGCCGGCGAAGAGCTCGCGGCCGACGAGCATGCGGCGGACTTCGTTGGTGCCGGCGCCGATGGCGTAGAGCTTGGCGTCGCGCAGCAGGCGGCCGGCCGGGTACTCGTTGATGTAGCCGTTGCCGCCCAGCGCCTGGATGGCTTCCAGCGCCACCTTCACGGCCGACTCGGAGGCGTGCAGCAGGCAGGCCGCGGCGTCGGCGCGCGAGTGCTGGCCGGCGTCGAAGTTGCGCGCCACCTGGTAGGCGAAGGCGCGCGAGGACTGCAGCGCCGAGTACATGTCGGCCAGCTTGCCCTGCATCAGGCCGAAAGTGCCGATCGGCGAATCGAACTGCTTGCGCTCGCGCACGTAGGGCAGGGTGACGTCCATCGCCGCCTGCATCAGCCCCAGCGGCCCGCCGCTCAAGACCAAACGCTCGGTGTTCAGGCCGGACATCAGCACGCGCACGCCCTGGTTCACTTCACCCAGCACGTTTTCCGCAGGGATCTCGCAATCCTCGAACACCAGTTCGCAAGTGTTGGAACCGCGCATGCCGAACTTGTCCAGCTTCTGCGCCGTCGAGAAGCCCTTGAAGCCCTTTTCCACGATGAACGCGGTCATCGCGCGCGAGCCCGCTTCCTTCGGAGCCGTGCGCATGTACACGATCGCCGTCGAGCACTCCGGCCCGTTGGTGATCCACATCTTCGAGCCGTTGGCGACCCAGGCGTCGCCGCGCTTCTCGGCGCGGCAGGCCATCGAGCCGACCACGTCGGAGCCGGCGCCGGCCTCCGACATCGCCAGCGCGCCTACGGCTTCACCGCTGCACAAGGCAGGCAGGTACTTGCGCCGCTGGGCTTCGGTGCCGTTGACGTACAGGTTCTGCACGCACAGGTTCGAGTGCGCGCCATAGGACAGGCCCACCGAACCCGACGCCCGCGAAATCTCCTCCATCGCCACGACATGGGCCAGGTAGCCCATCCCGGAGCCGCCGTATTCGGGCGGCACCGTCATGCCCAGCAGGCCCAGCGCGCCGAGCTTCGGCCACAGGTCCGCGGGGAACAGGTTGTCGTGGTCGATCGCCGCCGCGCGCGGGGCGATCTCGGCGTCGGCGAAGCGGCGCACTGCTTCGCGCAGCGCGTCGAGCTCCTCGCCCAGCGGGAAGACGCGGTCGTCGCTCATCAGCGAATCAGCGACCGGTACGGCCGGCGAAGCGCGGCGCGGTCGCACCCAGATGCGGCAGGCGCAGCTTGCCGATCGCGTTGATGCGCTCTTCGGCCATGCGGTCCGCGGCCTTGTAGGTCGGGATGTTGTCGCGCTTGGCGATCTCGAAGATGCGGCCCAGGTTGAAGTAGATGGTGCGCAGCATGCGCATGGCGCGCTCGCGGTTGTAGCCGTCGATCTCGAGCGAAACGTTCATCAGGCCGCCCGCGTTCACCGCGTAGTCCGGCGCGTACAGGATGCCCTTGCGCTCCAGCTCGTCGCCGATGGCGTCGTTGGCCAGCACGTTGTTGGCCGCGCCGCAGATGATCTTGCACTTCAGGCGGGGCAGGGTGTTCTCGTTGACCGTGCCGCCGAGCGCGCAGGGCGAGTAGATCTCGGCGTCCACGTCGTAGATCTGGTCCGGCGCCACCGCTTCGGCGCCGTGGTCGTCCACGGCCTTCTGCACCAGCTCCTTGTTGATGTCGGTGACGAAGACCTTGGCGCCGCGCTCGCGCAGCAGCTTCACGAACTCCATGCCGACGTGGCCCACGCCCTGCACGGCGTAGGCGTACTTGCCCACGTCCTCGTTGCCGAACTTCACCTGCAGCGCGGCCATCAGGCCCTGCAGCGTGCCGTAGGCGGTGAACGGGCTCGGATCGCCGGAACCACCGTGCACCTGGTGCACGCCGGTGACGAACTCGGTCTCGCGGAACACGTATTCCATGTCGTTGACGTCGATGCCGACGTCCTCGGCCGTGATGTAGCGACCGTTGAGCGAGTTGACGAAGCGGCCGAAGCTGCGGAACAGCGCCTCGGACTTGTCCTTGTTCGGGTCGCCGATGATCACGCCCTTGCCGCCGCCCAGGTTCAGGCCCGAAACCGCCGCCTTGTAGGTCATGCCGCGGCTCAGGCGCAGCACGTCATTGAGCGCATCCTGCTCGGTGGCGTAGGGCCACATGCGCAGGCCGCCGAGGGCCGGGCCGAGCACCGAGTTGTGGATGGCGATGATCGCCTTCAGGCCGGCGTCCTTGTTGTGGCAGAAGACGACTTCTTCGTGGCCGGTCGTGGCGAGGGTTTCGAAAATCATGAGGGGCTCCGGGGCGGGCTGCGCACGGACGGAGCCAAGGCCTTGCCTCGACTCCACTTCAGAACACGCAGCCAAGCTACTGTCAGGTAAGGAAAAATTCAGTCGAAGCGGGCGGGACAGGGCCCGCACGGCGCGCCATAGTGTAAAGCAACAGCTCTACTCGCGCCCTTGGTAAGGGGTCAGGTTCATGTCGACCCTTTTCCTACAGCCGACCGGGCGTGTCCGCTTTTCAGCGAGTGGGGCGTTTACCTGAATGCCTGGCCGCCGACCTCCCCGGACCGCGGCTGGCACAGACCCTTGAGCAGGGATTGGGCGACCGCCACGCGGTCGCCCTCTTTTTTACCCCCATGGATGGGGGTACCCGCGTGAGCCATGGATGGCGGAAGCGGGGTATGCCTCAGCGTTTAGCGCGGCCCGAAAGGCAGCAGCATCGGCACGCGCCGGCGATACGCGTCGTACTCCGCCTCGCCCAGTTCGCGGCGCAGCCAGGCTTCCTCGGTGCGCGCCTTCATCCAGAAGCCGAGCGTGATCAACAGCGCGCCGGCAATGCCGGTCACCATGCCCTTGACCGCCATCGTCGCCAACACCGACAGCAGCAGTCCCGTGTAGATGGGATGACGCACGATCGCGTAGGGCCCGGTGTCGACGATGCGATGGTCGGTCTTCAACGTGACGCTGGCCGACCACAAGTTGCCGAGGTACAGCCGGGCCCACCAGGCGAAGGCGAAGCCGAGCGCGACCAGGGCCGTGCAGGCCCAGGCTTCGGTCAGCGTCGGCTGCCAAAGCCGCAGCGGACCTTCGTAGCCGTGCGCGCGGATGAACAACAACACGCCGCCAGCAATCGTCGGGATGCGATAGGCCATCTCCGCGCCGAAGCCGAGTCGCTTGTCGACCGGCCGGCTCCAGGCCGCGGCCAGCAGCCAGGAAATGGCCCAGGCGCCCCACAGGGCGGCGATCGCGGAACCGGGATGCGTCATGGCTTCAGTTTCCTTCGTTGGATGGGGCGGCCTCGCCCAGTTGGGCGAGGATCGCGAGCGTGCGGCGCGTGCGCTTGAGGCTTTCGGCGCCGACGTGGCGCTCGAGTTCGGCATCCACGCGCGCTGCCGCCGCGCGCACCACTTGCGCCGCGTGCCGCCCGCGCTCGCTCATGGCGAGCACGAAGCGGCGGCGGTCATCGGGGTCGGTTTCGCGCGTGAGGTAGCCGCGGTGGACGAGGCTGTCGACCAGCTGCCCGGCGGCCTGCTTCGACACGCCGAGGCCGCGGATGATGCGGCTCATCTGCGGGCCGAGGCTGGCGATCGCGCCGAGCACGTAGGGACCGTTGCGCGGCAGGTCCTCGAAGCCCGCGGCGAGCAGCGCAGAGCGCACTTCCGCGGCATAGGTGTTGCGCGCCGCGCGCAGCAGGGCGGCGAGGGAAACGCCATCGGATTCGCTCGGCCGGGAGGGTCGGGACATGCCGGCAGGATATCGTCAACTTTAAAGATAGTCAATAAATGGTACTAATGGTGAAGTGCCGTCTTCACGCCGTCTCCATGCCGCCACGTTCAGGCTTAACCTTGTGCACAGCCGGCCCTTCCGCGCCGCTGCCAAGGGGAAAGCCATGCGTCAAGCCATTCGCCTCGTTTCCGCCACGCTGCTCGCGTGCGTCGCCACCAGCGCCATCGCCCTCCAGGCCGCGCCCGCTCCCGCGCCCGCCGCCGCGGCAAAGCCGGCGCCGGCGCCCGCGCCGAACGGCCCGCCGATCCGCAAGCTCGACGGCCACCTCGTCGAATCCAAGGGCCGCGGCCTCTACATCTGGGACGGCGACACCAAGGGCAGCACCAGCCAGTGCAACGCGCAGTGCCGTCTGCTGTGGCCGCCGCTGTTCGCCGACGAAGGCGCCGTGCCCAAACCGCCCTTCGACCTGGTCAAGCGCGACGACGGCCGCTACCAGTGGGCCTTGAACGGCCGCCCGCTGTATCGCTGGGCTTCCGACAAGAAGTGGGGCGACGCCGGCGGCGACACCGTCGCGGGCATGTGGCACCTGGTCAAGGTCGCGCCGCCGAAGAAGCCTGCGCAATGAATGACCGGTCGAGCCCGACGGCACACCTCCAAAATCGCAACAACCGAATTTTCGGTCCCGGATTGGGACCGAAAATCGCCGTTGCGGCCATGCTGATGGGCACCGGCGGCGCCGCGTTTGCGCAGGACGAACCCAAGGCCGCCGATACCGGCGGCAAGCTGCTGCTCACCGGCGGCGTGTCGCAGATCGAAGGCGCCGCCGGCGGCGGACTCACGCCCTGGGCGGTGATCGGCGGCTATGGCACGCAGGGGCAGTGGGGCGCGAACGCCTTCTACGCGCGCGTGGACGTCGACGACTACCACCTCGACGCCTACGGAGCGCTCATCAGCTGGAACGACCGCGTCGAGTTCAGCGTCGCGCAGCACCGCTTCGACACCGAGGACGTCGGCGCCGCGCTCGGCCTGGGCGAAGGCTTCGCGCTCAAGCAGGACATCATCGGCGTGAAGGTGCGCGTGGCCGGCGAGGCCGTGCTCGACAGCGACCGCGGCATGCCGCAGATCGCGGTCGGCGTGCAGTACAAGCACAACAACCGCAGCGACCTGTTGCACGCGATCGGCGCCGACTCCGCGTCGGGCACCGACATCTACGTCTCGGCGACCAAGCTGTCCCTGGCGCAGGGCCTGCTGCTCAACGGCACGCTGCGCTTCACCAAGGCCAACCAGGCCGGCATCCTCGGCTTCGGCGGCGACAAGCACGGCGCCTACAGCCCGCAATTCGAAGTTTCCGCTGCGTACCTGCTCACGCGCAAGCTGGCGATCGGCGCCGAATACCGCACCAAGCCCGACAACCTGTCGATCGCGCACGAGGACGACTGGTGCGACCTGTTCGTGGCCTGGGCGCCGACCAAGCACGTGTCGGTGACCGTCGCCTACGCCGACCTCGGCAACATCGTCATCGCCGACCACCAGCGCGGCCTGTACGCCTCGCTGCAGGTCGGCCTGTGAGAAATTCCCTATGAAGATCGTCTTGCTTTCGCTGTCCCTGCTGCTGGCATCGCCCGCTTTCGCCCAGGAAACGCCGCTGCCGCCCCCGACCGAGCCGACCACCAGCGCCGACGAGCTGGACATCCCCGACGCCACCGATGCCGACGAAACCGCCGCCAAGGCGGAAGAGGCTGCAACGCCTGACCGCGACCCCGCTGCGATGGACCCCGCGCCGGCCGATGCCTCGCTACGCCCGGTCTTCGACCAGTTCGGCGGCGAACCAGGCCTGGTCGCGCTCATGGACCTGTTCATGACCAAGCTGGTCGCGGACCCGCGCACAAAGCCCTTCTTCGAAAACGCCAACCAGGCCGCCGTGAAGAAGCACCTGGTCGAGCAGTTCTGCGTGATCCTCGGCGGCGGCTGCACCTACACCGGCCGCGACATGCGCACCGCGCACAAGGGCTTCGACATCGGCCGCGACCAGTTCAACGCACTGGTCGAAGACCTGCAGAAGGCGATGTCCGAGCGCGGAATTCCTTTCCGCGCCCAGAACAAGCTACTCGCCAAACTCGCACCTCTACACCGCGACATTGAGCACCGCTAGGCTAGAGCGTACCTGTACATGACCAGCGACTCGAATGCTCGCGCGAATCGCGAATGCATCTGTATGGAATTCGCTCGAAATAATAGAATTCCACACGATACTCGGTAGGGCTAAGGTAGAGATACGCAAAGCGATATTTCGCGGATTTCTGATCGTAGTTGGGTGGTTCTAGCCCCAAGTAATTCGGAACGAGTTCGCCCATCGCTTGCGGAAGCCTGTTCTGCTCTCGCTCGAACTTCTCGACCGCCGCGACAATTTCGTCCCCTCTCCTTTTTCCGGCTTCGGCAACGGGACCTGTGCCGGCCGACCGATAGCACGCCGAAACCGACGACAGCGTCAGCAGGACGACGCAAAAAAAGCCTCTCACTTCTTACAATCGCAGTTGGCGCCACCTACTCGCTGAACGAGTGCGCCGAACTTCACCGCATCATCCCAGCCGCGGTTTTGATGCTTGTAGGAGTCCTCCCACATCTGAGCCTGGGCTTCCCAAAGTCTCGAATCGAAGAGCCCGTCGAAGTACCTTACAGTCGTGTTTGGATTCGGTCCGCTTGGCGCGTTGTACTGGTACAGCGGGTCTCGGCTGCCCAGTATGGACCCGCCGACCTGAGGACCGGCCATGTCCATCGTTACGTTTGCGCCCTGGCTTCGTTGCCAAACATGAAAGCCCTCGTGGGCCACTGTATCGTCGTACTTGGACAGATCGATTCCGTTGTCAATGTTTCCGCCTTTGAAAGCTGCGTTTGGCATCGAGATGGTGTTCCCGTAAGACATTGCAACGCTAGCGTCTCCCCAATAGCGCTCCTCAATGTTGAAGGTCAGGCATTCTCCGAAGAGAGATGCGAGAAATGCGCTTTCCTCCGGGGTCGGGGGTCGCAACCCGAAGGGATCGGTAAAGGTCAGCGGATTGCCGAAGGAATAACCGTACGAACTGACGCCGCCAAGCAGCCCGATTGGATCGCTTTCGATGTATCGACCGGAAGCCGCGTCGTAGTCACGGAAATGGTTGTAGTTTGTGCCGGTTTCGGAGTCGTAGTACTGGCCCGGGAAGCGCAGGTTCATCGTGTAGCTGAGCGAATCACCGTCGGGATTGGCGTTGGGCGCATGCTCTCCGAACGCGGTCGGATTCACGTCCCAGCGCCAGACAATCACGTTCTTGGTCGGCTGGACGACAGCGCGCGGCGTGCCGAGATGGTCGGTTTCGACGAACTGGTATGTGGTGCCGTCGAAACTGCCCAATACGGCAACGAGGGTGTCGTCGAGCCAGACGTACTCCTTGGCCCGCACGCCCGTGTTGCTGTACTCACCGATCAGGTGGCCGCCATCGTCGTACACGAACTGCGTCAGCGTGTTGGCGTTGTTGCCGGTCTTCTTGCTGACGCGCTGGCCGATGCCGTTGTGCATGTAAGTGACGGGCGTGCCACTGATCGCGGTGCTGATCAGGCGGTGGCGCTCGTCATAGGTGTAGTTCCGGTTGCCGATAGTCTTCGTTTCGCCCGTCGCGCTGTAGGTACGGGACGTCGAGGCGACAGCCGTCAGGCGGTGATTCGTGCCGGCGTAGGTGTAATTGGCCGTCGACCCGGCGGTCTTGCTCAAGCGGTCGCCGGTGGAGTTGTACGTGAAGGCCTCGACGGTCGAAGCGCCGTTCTTTTGCGCGGTAAGTCGGTCCAGGCCGTCGTACGTGAACGACCTGGTGACCATGGTGCTCGGGCCGGTTCTTTCCGTGAGGCCCGTGACATTGCCGACGGAATTGACCGTGAAGTCCTGGCTCAGCGGATTGCTCGAGGCGGAGTCGGTGACGCTATCGACCGCGTAGTTCCGGTCGTAGGCCTTCGTCAGTGCACGGCCGTTGCCGAAAGTGAGGCTGTTCAGGGGGCCGAAGGGCAGATACGCGGCTGAACCGACGAGGGTGACCTGAGCCGAGGTCGCGGTCGGCTTGGCGTCCACGCGGGTGATCTTTCCACCGGCATCGCGCAGGTAAGTCACGACCGCGCCGCTCGGGTAGGTCATGGCGACGAGTCGGCCGGCGGCGTTGTAGGTCGCGCCCACCGTGAGGGTGGAGCCGCCGGTCACCGTCTGCACCTTCCGCACCAGGTTTCCGCGCTGGTCGTAGCACAGTCGAGTCGAGCCGGAACCGTCCGTCACCTTGGTCAGGTGGCCGATACCAAAGGTTTCGCCCACGGCGCAGTCGGTCTGCGTCGTGTCGTAAGCGAAGGTCACATTGTTGGTGCTGTGCGCGTACGTCATGGCCGCCAGTCGGCCCAGCACGTCGTAGACAAAGCCCTCGGTAACCCCGTCCGCCTTCATTTCGCTGGTGCGATTGCCGGCGGCGTCGTAACCGTAGATCGTGCTGCCGGTGTCGGGGCTGGTGAGCTGAGTCAGGTTGTTGGTGCTGTCGAAGGCGTAGCCCGTGGTCAACCCCTTCGGATCGACAATCGAGCGCAGGTTGTCCCTCGCGTCATAGCCGAACTGCGTCGTGGCCTTGTCGCTGGTACCGCCGCCCGTGTTGGCGATCACCTGCTTCAGGCGCCCGAGCGCATCCACGTCCCGATCACTGACTCGCGAAAGCGGGTCGGTCGTGGTGTTGAGGCTGCCATTCACGTCATAGGTGAAATCGGTTGGCGTCGAATAGCCATCCGCCAGGGTCTTCAGCTGGCCGAGCGTGTCGAACACCCGCGACAGCGAGCGCTTCACGCCGCCGGCGTTGCTGGTGTCCTCCTGGATGCGCTTGCCGGCATTGTCGAGTGCGTAATGGATCTTGTTCCCCAATGCGTCCGTCACGTCGGTCAGGCGATGGGCGGCGTCGTAGGTGAACGAGAAGAAGCTGCCATCGGGCTGCGTCATCTTCGAGACCACGCCCGTCGCTTCGTAGTCGATGCGCGTGATCGCGTCATCGGTCTCCGAATTGTTGTCGGCGCCGCGCACCTTGCGGGCGGTCAGCCAGCCTCGGACGTTGTACTCCAGGTCCGTGACCAGTCCGTTGGCGTCCTTCGTCGAGAGCGGCCGCCGCGCGCCGTCGTACTTGAGCACCTCGGTCGCGCGGCCCAGGGCATTCGTAGCCTTCCACAGGTCGCCCTTGCGGTAGGCGCAGGTGGTGGGCGCCGACGCGCATGCGGCGTCGTCGGTCTGCCGGTACGTCAGATTCACGACGTCGGACACGTCGGTACGCGGTCCGTTGACCGACAGCAGGAGGCCCACGATGGGGCACGTCCCGGCGTCGACACCGGACTGCTCGCAATACGTATAGGTGGTGGTCTGGGTCAGCGCGGCGTTGGTGAGGTTCACCACGCTCGAGGTGGCCACCTGGCCGCGCGGGTTGTACGTGAACGTGGCCTTGGAATCCAGGGCGTTGCCCGCGTCGAGCAAACGTACTTCACTCGGCACGTTGAAGGTCGGATTCCAGTCGGTCTGGGTTGTGCGCTTGGTCGCGGCCACATTGGCCGAGTCGACGCGCTGTGTCTGCAGGCCCCGGGCGTTGTAGTCGTAGTCGCGGGTGGTCCCGGCCGCGTCCGTCGCGAGGTCTACATTTCCGGCGGAGTCGAAGGTCCACGAGCGCGTACGCGTCTGGCCGTTGGCGACTTCGGTGATGCCCGAAATCCGGGTCACCGACGCACCGCTGTTGAAGGTCTGTTGCTGGACGCCGCCCGAGGGCGAGGTGATGCTGCTCGTGCCGTTGGCGTTGAAGGTGATGCTGTACTTGTCCACGCCGCCAGCGAGTTCGCTCGAGTACGCACGGCCGTCGGTTGAGTACCAAATCGTCGCAAAGCGCTGGTTTTTCTCGTCGACGATGCCGGTCAGCGCATCCGGAAGGTTGGCGCCGCCCGTGTAGGCCGATTCGTTGTACAGATACGTGCGCGTCGTTCCACCGGGGTAAGTCACCGTAGTGAGGTGACCGGAAGCGTCGTAGGCGTACGAATAAGTCGCGCCGCTGGGATCGGAAAGTTGCGTCAGCAGCTGGTTGGTGTAGCTGAGGCTGAGCGTGCGGCCGGACTGGTCGGTGATGCTGGTGGGCAGGTAATCGTTCGGACCGGCCTCGATGAAGCCATAGTTGTAGACGAGCGTGACCTTCTCGCCGTTGCTGCGAACGATGGAGCTTAGGCGACCGAGCGAATCGAAGTTTTCGACTTCGCGCGCGTCCTGCTCCATGTAGGTCCAGCCGGCCAGGTTGCCACTGCCGTCGACCAGGCGCGTCAACCTGGTGAACACGCCGGTCGGTGCAGTCCAGGCGCCACCCGAAAGGGTGAAGGTGAACCCCGCACCATCGGCGCGCCGCACAATGACCGTGGACGCATCGACCACATCCACCTTGCGGCCGAGGCTGTTGCTCCAATGCGGTCCAAGCAGGTGCGAGGGCGCGCTCGTGAAGCTGTTGTAGTCACGCTCGAAACGCAGCAAGCCCGTTCCGACGTAGTCGGTTTCGCGCAGATTCTCGTTGCCGGTGGCGGTATGGATCGGATCGCCGCACTTCGGCGCGGGGGAGGGCGACGGCGAACCGCCCGCGTTGTGGCAGGTCGAGCCCAGGTTCGGGTTCGCCGGCGGCGTGGGCGGCGGAGGCGGCGGCGGACCGCCGGTGGCATACATGTCGTAGCCGTGCCCGATCACATGGCCGTAGTAGTCGCTGTCCCACTCCGCGGTCACCACCACGGCTGGGGCGTCGTTGACGCCGAGCCCGTCGTGGCAGGTGCCCCCCACGTAGTTCGTGTTGTGGATCGGCGCGTCGGTCGCCATCTTGCGCAAGCACTCCGACATCGCCTCGGCGTACGTCGAATGATAGGAACCCCAAAGTTGGACGTGGAAGTTGCCTTGGCCGTCGACCCTGGGGTCGCAGGCATGGAGCGCATCGCTCCAGTTCTCGCCGGTCGGGCAGGCGTCGCGCCACTTGCTGTAGCCGTACATGTCGATCGGGCCCCAGTAGTCGCTATCCCATTCGGCGAAGCCAACCCACCATTCCCCGCCGTAGCTTGGATGCGTGCCGAGAGTGCAGCCGTGGCTAACGAAGTTGGTGTGTCCCACCCTCGACTGGGCCTCCAGGCCTGCCATGCAGTCGTTGTAGGCCTCCTCCTTGGTCGCAAGCTCGTGACGCCAATCCTCGACATACATGTCTGCCAGCGCCGGCAACGGCAGCGCGCAGAGGGCGAGGAAGGCGAAGATGAAGAAGCGCACGCGAGCGCGCGCGGCAGCGAAGCCGGCCATGGGCGAATCCTGATGATGGGGAATGGCCACCGCTCCCCGGCGGCCGGCGCGAATTCTAACCGGAATCCCCTCGAGCCATCGCTTCAACCTTCGAGGTAGTGAAACTACAACGGGGTGGACGGGCAATTCACGGTGATGCCCCGGCCAGCAGCAGCGCCGCCGCCGCCGGCGCCATCGGCCGGTGCCAGTAGTAGCCCTGGCCGAAGACGTCGCCGTAGCCGGCCAGCAGCGCCGCCTGCTCCGGCGATTCAACTCCCTCGACCACCACCTTCGCGCCCAGCCCGCGCGCCATGCCGATCAGTTGCGGCAGCAACTCGGCCGCGTGCGAGGCGGTGTCGGCGTGCAGCAGGAAGCTGCGGTCTATCTTCACGATCTCCGGCTTCAGCGAAGCCAGGCGCGAGGCGTTGGATGAACCGGTGCCGAAGTCGTCGATCGACAACGGATGCCCCGCCACGCGCAGGCGGCGCAGGCCTTCCGCCAACGCCGCGGAGGTTTCGTCGCCGCGGCTCTCGGTCAGCTCCACCACGATCTGCGAAGGCGACAGCTGCGCCGTGGCCAGCATCCGCTCGATGTCGTCCAGCAGCTTTGCGTCGGCGATGTCGGCGGAGGCCAGGTTCAAGGACACGTAGACCTCCGGGAACGCGCGCAAGGTTTCGCCGAAGGAAGACACCAGCGACGACACCACGCAGCGCGCCAGCTCCGAGCCCAGCCCGGCCGATTCGATCATCGGCACGAACACGGTCGGCGACACCGAGGAACCATCCGCGCGCGTCCAGCGCACCAGGCACTCGAAGCCGGCCACGCGCGGCGGGCTCACGAACACGATCGGCTGCAGCGCCACCGACAGGCTGCGCACGCGCAGCGCGCGCCGCAGCTCCGACATCAGCGAGAAGTGCCGCAGGTACATGGCCATCACCAGCGCGAAGGCCAGCGCCCCCAGCGCCGCGCCGAAACTCAGCCGCTTGGGCAGCGCGGCCAGGAAGGCCGACTGCAGCGCCGGCAGCGGTCGCGCCGCCAGGTCCACGGTGCGGCTGTCGAAGCTGCTCGACACCTCCACCAGGTAGCCGTCCTGGCGCAGCTCGCCCTCGCGCAGTTTCCAGGCCGCGTCCAGCAAGGTTTGCGGCAGCGGATCGGAATGCGTCATCAGGTGTCCGCTCTCCGATTCCAGCACCGCGATCGTGGTATCCGGCGGCATCGGGATGTCGATCAGGCTCTGCGGGTCCATGCGCAGGAAACTGTGCAGCCGCGCCGCGTAGATGCCGCGCGGGGTGATCCACATGCGCACGCCGTCGCTGTCGCGCATCAGCGTGGGCGGGCCGAGTTCGATGCGCGCGCCGGCGCCGTCCATCGCGTTGCAGTAGATGCGCGTGTTGTGGATCCGGCCCAGGTCGCGCACGTAGTGCGAGGTCGCCAGCAGCGCGCGAAGTTGCGCGCGGTCGCAGTCGTCGGACTCGGGCAACTGCATCGACAGGCGGATGCCCTCGCTGCGCACCTGCACCGAGCGCTCGTCCACGGCGCGGGCGAGGGCGGTCAGCTCGCGGCGCGCCGAATGCCAGGCCGTCCACGACGCCCAGCCCAGCGAGACGATCAGCACCAGCGCGAAGGCGGCGGCCGCGGCAAGCAGGGCTTCGGTGCGATGGCGCTTGGTCAAGGCGTCGGTCCTGGCGGCTCCGGGGCAGTGTAAGGCAGGGTCGTGATGTTGACCTTCGTCACGACTGGAGGATGATTGCCGGGCGACCCACCAGGAGAGCTGCCATGCGACTCACCCCGCTGTTCGCGTCCCTGCTGTCCAGCACGCTGCTGGCCGCCGCCGCCCTCGCCATTCCCGCGGCCAGCGCCCAGCCGAACCACGAGGAGGCGAAGCGCCCGGCCGACGCGTGCTGGAAAATCGATGGCCCGCATGGAAGCGGCACCGAGGTCTATTTCAACGCCGCCAACAACTGTGCCGAGCCGCGCCACTGCCGCGTGTGGGTCAACTGGCGCGAGCCGCCGGTGCAGGTGCACCTGGAGCCGGGCACGAAAGGACGCATCGACGTCGGCGTGATCGAGCCGAGCGACAAGTTCTCCTACGACTGCGTCCCGGTCGCGGCCGGGATGTAAGGATCAGCCCCGGCCCGCGCGGAAGCCGCCGTAGCGCTGGGCCGGCGGCGGCGTGCCGACGCGGTCGTTGTAGGGCGGCGGGCTGCCGACGCCACCGCCCGCGGGTCCCGGCGGCGGGCTCCAGCGACGCGGGTCGCCGATGATGCCGCCGTCCGTGCGCGGCGGCGGCGGATTGTCGCCACCACCGTTGCCTCCGCCACCCGGCCGGCCGCCGCCGTGGCCCGGGCGGCCGCCACCGTCGCCGTAGCCATAGCCATAGCCATAGGCCGGTCCGTAGGGGTAGTAGCCCTCGTCGTAGCTGCTCATCTGCGGCGCCGGTTCGTTGTAGGCGTAGGCCGGCTCCGCCGGCGCAGCGTGGTTGCGCTCGAATTCCTTGTTCACCCAGTACTCCGGGCCCGGCCCGAAGGTGGACGGCACCGTGCTGCGCGCACGCGCGGGATTGGCCGCCACGTCGCCGACCTGCACGTAGCTGCGCACGCCGGTCTTGGGATCCACCTTCACCACGATGCCTTCGTAGATGTCGATGAAATTGCCCGCAGGGGCAGCCGCTGCCTTGCTCGCCATCGCCTGCGCATGCCCGCGCGCCCACTCCTTCAGCGGCGGCGGCGCGCCGTCCCGGCCGTTATGGCCGAAGGCCGGGCAGGTGTAAGCCAGGCAGGGGATCGCCACCAGCGAGGCGGCGAGGAGGGTGCGAGCGCGAATGGCCATGGGTGTCACCACTGCAGGGAAAACGGACGCGACGTCCCTGTCGTCGCGGCCACGTTACTCCGATTTGGCGCCGTCGGCGTGAAGCTTTGGTTCAGGGCCGATGTTCTGGTCGAGCAGCCGCAGCAGGCGCGTGTAGAAGTCCTCGCGGTGCTTTGCGACGACCCAAAGCTGGTGGCCGGTGTCGGAGTACTCGATGTAGTCGACCGGCACGCCCTTTTCGTGCAGTTGCTTGTGCATGGTCTGGGCGTGGCGCACGCCCACGCGCTGGTCGAGGTAGCCGTGGGCCAGCAGCAGCGGCACCTTGAACTTGTCGGCGTGCAGCGCGGGCGAGACGTCCGCGACTTCCGCGCCGGTCCCGACCCACTTGGCGAACCAGGTTTCCATCAGGTTGCTGCGGTGGTCGCTGTCCCAGCGGGTGATCTTCGCCAGCTCCGAAGGGCCGGCGTAGTCGGCCGCGCACTTGTACAGGTCGGGCTCGCGGATCGGGCCTTCCAGCGCCGCGTAACCGCCGTAGCTCATGCCGAAGATGCACACGCGCTTGCCGTCGGCGATGCCCTGCGCGATCGCCCAGCGCGTGGCGTCGGTGAGGTCGTCCTGCATGGTCCGGCCCCACTGCTTCATGCCCAGGCGCTCGAAGGCCCGGCCGTAGCCACCGGAGCCACGGAAGTTGACCTGCAGGACGGCGTAGCCGTGCTGGGCGAGGATCTGGTTCTCCGCATCGAAACCCTTGTGGTCGAGGATGCCGAAGGGTCCGCCGTGCGGCACCACCACCAGCGGCAGGTTCTTGCCGTCCGAACCCGGCGGCAAGGTCAGCACGCCGTGCAGCAGCAGGCCATCGCGCGCTTTCAGCTCGAACGCGGATTGCGGGCCCTGCGCCTTGGGTTCGAGCCACGGGTACTCGCGCGCGAGCGGCTTGGCCTTGCGCGCCTTGCGGTCGAACAGGTACCAGGTGCCCGGGTCGCGATCGCTGCTCAGGCCCAGCACGAACAGGTTGTTGTCCCTGCTGTGGCTGAGGATGTCCACGTCCTGGCCCGGGAACGCCGCTTGCAGTTCCGTGTGCAGTTGCGCGTCCGGATGACTGGTGCTCCACAGGTGCAACTGCGGATCGGTGGGTTCGTAGTGGGCGCCGAGCAGCTCCGCCGAATCCAGGGCGTACACGCCGCCGAACGGATCCGAATGCGGATCGGTGTAGAGCACCGTGCGCTGGCCGGTGGCGAAGTCGTAAGCCTCGACCACGTCCGGTCCTTCCTTGCGTTCGGACTTGAGGTAGCCGGTCTTGCCGTCCTTGGTCACGGCGACGGGCACGATCTCGAGGCCGCTGGTGGCGCCGTTGTTGATCTCCGTCCAGGTCTTGTCGGACGGTTTGTAGGCGAAGACGGTGCCGGTGCCGTCCTTCTCGTCCCACTTCACGGCGAAGCCCGCGCTCGCGCTCTTGTTCAGCACCAGGGACGTGTCCGGCGGGCCCTCGATCACCACCTCGCCCTTCTTGTTCGGGCTGTCCCACTTCGCGCGCCGGATCTGCGGCATGTTGCAACCGTTGTTGCCAGGACCGTCCTTGCAACCGTGGACGAGCAGGTTTTCCTTGTCGCCCTGGATGACGCTGAAAAAGCCCCAGGGCAGCTCCTTCGGGCGCTTGCCGTCGAGGGTGGCGATCACCAGCACCGGAGAGAAGTTGGCATAGCCCAGGCTATCCAGGCGCGTCGCTCCCACGACCAGGCGCTCATCGTCCATCCACGCCAGGTCCGTGATCTCGCCGCCGTAGCCGGGGTCGAAACTGTTGAGCGGCGCCATGTCGGCGAGGTTGTGCACCGTCACCATCACCTTGTTGTCGACGCGCCGCGCGATCGCCAGCTTCGTGCCATCGGGAGAGAGCGCCACCTGCGTGAACTCGGGCTTCTTCAGCAGGCCCTTGGTGATGGCGTCGCCGGTGAGCTCGTCGGTGGCCTTGGCGGCCATGGGCAGCGCGCAGCACAGGGCCAGGCCGGCCGCGACCACCAGGCTGAAATTGCGAATCTTCATATTTGGGCGACGCCTCCCCAGGCGCAGCGAAACTTCTGATATCGCCAGATTATCGGCCTGACCGGCGCGGGTCACTAGCTTGGCCCGTTCAAAACGCGCACGGCGCCGCAGTCTTGGCCGGCACTTTGCCGCGCCGCCGGGGAGCCCGTAGTGGGCATGCAAGAAAAAGAAGATCGTTTTTTTCGGTCCCAAATTGGGACCGGAAATGGCATGCCGCGAAAATCGGCGTCTGCGGTTACTGCGGAGCGGGGCAGGCGCTGTCGTGGGTCGTGGGTGTGACGTACGCGGCTGGCGGCGTGAAATAGTCCACCACGCCCAGGCCGAGCCATATCGCCAGCGCCAAGCCGAGGGCGGGCAGCGCGGCCCGGGTTCGCGACGGTGGTTTGCTGGGCTCGAGCCAGGCCTTGGGGATCGGGGCGGGCTCGTAGTAGGGCGTGCGAACGACGGTGCGTTCGATCTCTTGCGGGAGTCCCGCGTCGAGGGCCAGGGGCAGCAGGGAGTAGAGGTTACTCATCTGAAGACGTGTACACGGTAAGCCGGGCGCGGCGGGCCGGGCGTGTGCCATCAGTAACGCGTGGGGCACGGGGGGTAGAATAGCCGTGGAACCGAGCCGCAGAACCCGCCATGAGCCAGCCCGCCGCCAACACCCCCGCCACCGAGCCGAAGGCCGAACGCAGCCCGCTGCGCTTCGTCACCGCGGCCAGCCTGTTCGACGGGCACGATGCCGCGATCAACATCATGCGACGGCTGATCCAGGCGCAGGGCGCGGAAGTGGTGCACCTGGGCCACAACCGCAGCGTCGAGGACGTGGTGCGGGCGGCGCTGCAGGAAGACGCCGACGGCATCGCGCTGTCCAGCTACCAGGGCGGGCACGTCGAGTATTTCAAGTACATGGTCGACATGCTGCGCGAAAGGGACGCCGGCCACATCCGCGTGTTCGGCGGCGGCGGCGGCACGATCACGCCGGAAGAGATCAAGGAGCTGCAGGACTACGGCGTCGAGCGCATCTACCACCCCAACGACGGCATGCACATGGGGCTGGTGGCGATGATCGAGGACGTGGTGCGGCGCGCCGAGGCAGCGCGCCTGCCGGTCGACAAGCCGCACAAGGTCAGCTTCGACAACGAGATCGAGATCGGCCGCATGATGAGTGCGATCGAAGAGGGTGCGCTGGACGAAAGCGACCTCGCGCACCTGCGCAAGGAATGGCAGCTGGCCGGCGGCAAGACGCCGGTCGTGGGCATCACCGGCACCGGCGGCGCGGGCAAGTCTAGCGTCACCGACGAGCTGCTGAACCGCTTCCTGGCCAGCTTCCCGGACATGCACATCGCGGTCATCAGCGTCGACCCAACCCGCCGCCGTACCGGCGGCGCGTTGCTCGGCGACCGCATCCGCATGAACTCCCTGCGCTCCAAGCGCGTGTTCATGCGCTCCATGGCCACGCGCCGCCAGAACATGGCCACCAACGCGGTGCTGAAGGACTGCATCGGCTTCCTCAAGTCGCTGGGCTACGACCTGGTGATCGTGGAGACCGCCGGCATCGGCCAATCCGACTCCGAGATCGTCGACCTGGTCGATTTCCCGATGTACGTGATGACCTCCGACTTCGGAGCTCCGTCGCAGCTCGAGAAGATCGACATGCTCGACTACGCCGAGCTGGTGGTGCTCAACAAGTTCGACAAGCGCGGCGCCGAAGACGCCCTGCGCGACGTGCGCAAGCAGTGGAAGCGCAACCGCGTCGCCTTCCAGGTCAAGGACGAGGACGTCCCGGTCTACCCGACCATCGCCAGCCAGTTCAACGATCCCGGTATCAGCTGGATGTTCACCAACATGTGCCGCCTGCTGCGCACCAAGCTGGCGCTGCCGGAAGGCAAGTGGACGCCGCACCTGGACACCCGGCTGAAGGAACCGCGCGCCACCGTGCTGATCCCGGGCGCGCGCGTGCGCTACCTGGCCGAGATCGCCGAACAGGGCCGCGGCATCAACAAGCGCATCGAGACCCAAGCCGAAATCGCCGACCGCGCCCAATCCTGCTGGGACGCCCTGGGCGAAATCGACGACACGGCGCGCCCCAAGGCGCTCGAGCTGTACGCGGCCGAGGCGCTACAGGGGGAGGGCGACCGCAGCCTGCTGACGCTGCGCCAGCGCTACAACGACGCCATCACCTCGCTCAGCTCCGACTCCCTGAAGGCCCTGCGCGAATGGCCCGCCCGTCGCAAGTCGATCACCGACGAGGTGACCGAGTACAAGGTGCGCGACAAGGTCATCCGCGTCGAGAACTACCGCGACTCCCTCAGCCACCAGAAAATCCCGAAAATCGCCGCGCCCACCTACAAGGGCTGGGGCGAGCTGCTCACCTTCCTCAAGAAGGAAAACCTGCCCGGCGCGTACCCCTACACCGGCGGCGTGTACCCGTATCGGCGCACCGGCGAGGACCCGATCCGCATGTTCGCGGGCGAGGGCACGCCCGAGCGCACCAACCGCCGCTTCCACTACCTGAGCGAAGGCCAGCCGGCCGCGCGCCTGTCCACCGCCTTCGACAGCGTGACGCTATACGGCGAAGACCCGGCCGTGCGCCCGGACATCTACGGCAAGATCGGCAACTCCGGCGTCAACATCGCCACGCTCGACGACATGAAGAAGCTGTACTCCGGCTTCGACCTGTGCGATCCCACCACCAGCGTGTCGATGACCATCAACGGCCCGGCGCCGATGATCCTGGCGATGTTCATGAACACCGCCATCGACCAGCAGGTGGAGAAGTACCTGCGCGCGGACCCGGTGCGCTGGCGCATCGCGCAGGAGCGCATCGAAGCCTGCTTCGCCGAAGGCAAGCGCCCGGTGTATTCGGGCGAGCTGCCCAAGCACAACGACGGCCTGGGCCTGGCGCTGCTGGGCATCACCGGCGACCAGTTGGTGGAACCGGAGGTCTACGCCAAGATCCGCGCCGAGACCCTGTCCACCGTGCGCGGCACCTGGAAGGCCGATATCTTGAAAGAAGACCAGGCGCAGAACACCTGCATCTTCAGCACCGAGTTCGCGCTGCGCATGATGGGCGACATCCAGCAGTTCTTCGTCGACCACAACGTGCGCAATTTCTATTCCGTGTCGATCTCCGGCTACCACATCGCCGAAGCCGGTGCGAACCCCATCTCGCAATTGGCCTTCACGCTGTCGAACGGCTTCACCATCGTCGAGTACTACCTCGCCCGAGGCATGAAGGTGGACGACTTCGCGCCGAACCTGTCGTTCTTCTTTTCCAACGGCATGGACCCGGAGTACACGGTGATCGGCCGCGTCGCGCGGCGCATCTGGGCGCGCGCGATGCGCGAGCGCTACGGCGCGAGCGCGCGTTCGCAGATGATGAAGTACCACATCCAGACCAGCGGGCGCTCGCTGCACGCACAGGAAATCCAGTTCAACGACATCCGCACCACGCTGCAGGCGCTGTACGCGCTGTTCGACAACTGCAACAGCCTGCACACCAACGCCTACGACGAGGCGATCACCACGCCCACCGAGGAAAGCGTGCGCCGCGCGGTGGCGATCCAGATGATCATCAACAAGGAACTGGGACTGAACTTCTGCGAGAACCCCTGGCAGGGCAGCTTCATCGTCGACAAGCTCACCGACATCGTCGAAGAGGCCGTGTACAAGGAGTTCGAGGCGATCAGCGAGCGCGGCGGCGTGCTCGGCGCCATGGACACCATGTACCAGCGCGGCAAAATCCAGGAAGAGAGCCTGTACTACGAGCACAAGAAGCACGACGGCTCGCTGCCGCTGGTCGGCGTCAACACCTTCCTGCCCAAGGATCACGGCGGCGATATCGTCACCGAGATCGAGCTGATCCGCTCGACCGAATCCGAGAAGGGACAGCAAATCGACAACGTCGCCACCTACCAAAAGGCGCGCAACGCGATTGGCCACCACCTTGTGGGAGCGGCCTTTGGCCGCGACTCCCACGGCCTCGCCTTCCTCCAACAAGTCGCCCGCGACCGCAAGAACATCTTCGCCGCCCTGATGGAAGCCGTAAAAACCCACAGCCTCGGCCAGATCAGCCACTCCCTCTACGAAGTCGGCGGCGAATATCGCCGCAACATGTAAGCTCGGAGCGGTAATCGGGCGGGAGCGAAGCGATGTGAGGCGTTCCGCAGACTCGACGCCTCGGTCTCCACCACGCCCGAGTTTCCCCTGTAGGATCGCTGCAATTTCGCAGGGTATCGTTTCCGTGATCAACGAGTGCTACCGCGGCGCACTGATAGTCGCGCTGCTTTGCGTCGCCGGCTGCGCGCCCGCAGCGGAGGCCGAATCAGCCGCCAAGCCATCGGCCCAGGAGCGCCTGGCGAGCTTCTTCGCCGACAACGTCGCCGTCATCAAATTCATCGGCAAGGCGAAAGAGGCCGACGCAATCGCCGACCCGCTCGAACGCTGCCTTGCCTTCCCGGATTTCCCGGTGCAGGACTGGGTGGCAGGCACGACCAACGCGCACTGCGACTACGCCTTTGGCGGGCAGGTGCATGCCGCCGACCTCGACGCCGCGATGAAGAGCGGCGACTTCGCTTCCGTTGACGCTGCCTTCGCCCGCGATCTGGAGCGGCACTTCAGCAAATCGAACTTCAGCGAGGCAATTCACCGCGATTTCGCGCACTTCGATGGCTCGGAGCGCAGCGATGCGATCACCAAGGCCTGGCTGTCCAAGTCGCCCAAGAGCGCGTTCGCCTGGTCCGCGCGCGGCACGCACTTCCTGGGGCTGGCCAATGGCGCTCGCGGAGGCCGGACCTACGGCGAAATGGATGACACCTCTCGGCGGGCGCAATCGACCAATGCCGGGCTCGCGATCCACGCCTTCCAGACGGCCATTGCGATCGAGCCCCGCCTGATGCCCGCTTACGTCCAGATGGCGAGCGCCGCGATGGTGGATTCGCGCGACGACGTCGAATGGTCGGCGATCCACGCAGGACAGAAGGTGGACCCTCTGTGCAGCGAGCTTGCCAACCAGGCGATGTTTGGTTTGCAGCCTAAATGGGGCGGAAGCAAGGAAGCCATGAAGGCGTACGCCGCCACTCTCGAGCCGCACCTGCGCGAGCGCCCCTTGCTCGCATTCGCACTCGTGATCTCCGAAACCGACGGCCAGTGCCTGGCCTGCCAGGCCGAGGACTGGAGGCAGACGCAAGCCGTGGGTTCAGCTGCCGCGTTGCGTAGCTCCAGCACCAAGACATTCACGTACATGGCGATCGGCGCCGCCTACGACACCAGCGCTCCACGAATGGCTGCCGTCAGCTACGCGTTGGAGGCGAGCCGGTTCAGCGAGGAGAGCGTGGACATGCTCCGTGGCCGCGGCTTCGTGACGCTTTACAACCTTGGCGATCCGGCGTGGGCGAAAGTCATTCTCGAGCGGGGGCTGGCGCTGGATCCGAAGGACGGGAACATGCATCTTTACCTCGGCATGGCCAACCGCACGCTCAAGGACATGGAAGGTGCGCGAGCGCAGTTCGAGCTTGCCCAGGCCGACGAGAAGTCACGAGAGGCGGCGATCCAGGCATTGCGAACCCTCACGCCTCCCGGGGGATTCCCACCTGCGGCCAGCGAATGGATCGCGGCCCCCGAAGCCATCAAGCGCGCGGCGGCTGCGGGCCCGGCTGGTGAGGAAGGCGTATACGCGATCGTGGTTGCCGCCGCCGACGAGATCGACGGCCACATGTACCTCTTTCCAGCACAGTGGGATCCGAAGCTTGGAATTCACGTGACTTGAAGTCGCGGC
>JADMIO010871462.1_pt1 | contig 72326 bp, 63 predicted proteins | sample 8958161 | NCBI WGS metagenome assembly JADMIO01 (sample SAMN16585339, study PRJNA669376) | soil metagenome | isolation source: Crop rotation soil | place: USA: Cullars Rotation, Alabama | collected 2011 | reverse complement strand
GCCGCGACTTCAAGTCACGTGAATTCCAAGCTTCGGATCCCACTGTGCTGGAAAGAATACTATAGGGTTTTAAAAAACTTTGTATATTTGCACTCGCTTAAAAAAGCAAGGTTCGGTAGTTCAGTTGGTTAGAATACGTGCCTGTCACGCACGGGGTCGCGGGTTCGAGTCCCGTCCGGACCGCAAAGTCCTCCAAATATTTGGGGGACTTTTCATTTTATGATGTATTTTTGTGTGATGTCCTATATTTCCCGAACACGCAATGCTATATTTCGCTTTTTCATAGGCTTGAAAAAGAAAGAAGAACACAAACCAGTTTCCCTCGAGCAAGCTAAAACAATTGGTATTTTATTCCATGCCACCGATATTTCTACAAACGACATCATTTTAAGCTTTACCCAAAAACTAAAATCCCTTCAAAAAGATGTGCAGTTATTAGGCTATATGCCAAACCGTGAATTTGGATTTGTATATCCCTTTCCATTCATTACCGACAAGGACACGAACTGGTACGGCAAACCAGGCGGCGGCACTACCGGTTTTTTCATGCGCTCTCCGTTTGATTTACTGATTAATTTCTGCACGGATGAATGTTTGCCACTGGAATACATCTCCGCTGTTTCTCCTGCAACCTTCAGGATTGGTTTCGATAAGGACACAGAGAATGCTAACTATGATTTAATATTAATTCCAAAAGAAAACAAGGATATTTCTAACTTAATTCAGAACTTAGAGTTGTACTTGAGATGACAGAGGTGATGATCGTAAATAATAAATCGTAAATAAATTTTTATGTTGAACTTGAAAGGTGTTGGTGTGGCATTGGTTACGCCGTTTAATGAGCAAAAAGAAGTCAACTTCGCCGAGTTTGAAAAAGTAGTCAATTATGTGATTGAAGGCGGGGTGGATTATGTAGTGGTTTTAGGCACTACGGGTGAATCTGTAACGCTGGATAAACAGGAAAAGCAGGACCTTATAAAGTCTTGTGTACATGCGGCAGATAAACGTGTACCTGTTATTGCGGGTTTTGGGGGTAATGATACCCGCAGCATCATCCACGATATCAATCATTCGGATTTAGCGGGTGTTGACGGAATTTTATCCGTCTCTCCTTATTACAATAAACCTACACAGGAAGGAATTTACGAACATTACAAAGCCATTGCAAACAACACGGACTTACCTATCATTTTATATAATGTGCCGGGAAGAACGGCATCGAATATCCGTGCAAGTACTACTTTACAACTGGCACATGATTTCAAAAGTATAATCGCCATTAAAGAAGCGAGTAATGACTGGCAGCAAATCTTCTGGCTGGCGCGCGAAAAGCCTCAGGACTTTTTACTGATCAGCGGTAACGACGATTTAATTGTTCCGCAAATCTCCATCGGGTATGATGGGGTGATTTCTGTGATTGCAAATGCCACGCCAAAACATTTTTCTACATTGGTACACCAGGCTTTGGATGGTGATTTCGCGGCTGCCCGTAAAACCGTTTATGAACTGGATGAATTAATTACGTTCTTGTTTGAGCAGGGAAATCCTGCGGGCGTAAAAGCTGCGATGAAACATTTAGGCGTTTGCGATGATCATGTGCGTTTGCCATTGATGCCTGTAAATGCTGAGTTACGAAAAAAGATTGAACAGAAAGTGGATGGCTTGTTTGTGGCGGGTTAGTTACAACACCAACAATTTTCTTCTTCTCACCTCTTCTCTTAATAATTTTAATTCACGGCTCATTTGCCCGGAAACACTGGTATTTTCCTGCGCCCGGCGTATTAAATAAGGTATTACATCCCTAACTGGACCGTAGGGTAAATACTTGTGTGTATTATAACCTGCAATCGCCATATTAAAAGTAATATTATCGCTCATTCCATACAACTGGGAGAAATGAATATGAGGATGATTGGTTGCAAGCTTTTTTGCCTCCATTAATTGGGATGCAAGTATCGTGCTTTCTTCATTATGTGTAGCCACGCAAATGGCAACGTTTGAAATGTTTTCAATTGCAAACTTTACCGCTTCATTATAATCCCTGTCAGTATTTTCCTTAGATACCTGGATTGGATTTTCATAATTCATCTTCCGGGCACGTCGTGCTTCTTTATCCATGTAAGCACCTCGCACTAATTTAACTGCATAGATAAATCCTGCATTGCTTGCTTTCTCTATCTCCTCTTTCAGAAACGCCAATCTGTCTTTGCGGTATAACTGAACTGTATTATAAATGATTGGCTTCTTCTTATTGTATTTCGACATTAAATCGAATGTCAGGTCATCTAAAGGTTTTTGAATCCAGCTTTCTTCAGCATCCACAAACAAACTCACATCATTATCAAATGCCAGTTGCGCAATTGCATAAATGCGTTCTTTAGATTTTGAATAAAGCTTATTTTCTTCTTCTGATAATGCTTCTTCTTTATGTAATTTCTCTAAAATAGAAAACGGAATCAATCCGGTAAACTTGGAACAAACGATATCTACCGCATCATTATTCTTTGCAAATAAAATTGCCTGCCGGATTGCATCTTCCGTACGTTGAAAATCCGCTTCGCTTTCTTTTCCTTCCACACCATAATCCAATACAGATTTTACATTATACCTGAATAAGTTATTTATTTTCTTCGCTGCTTCTTCCAGGGTATCCCCGCCGCAAAAGGTGGCATAAATCGTTGGCCTCATACCCAATGCAATCGGTCCCTTTATTCCTGCATTCATCAAACCGGATGCTGCCCGGGTTCCGAATCTTACCAGCCAGCTTTGATTAATCAGTCTGTAAATCTGGTAATCGCGTACCAGTTCACGATTTGATTTATAAGCAAATGCGTTTTGTGTATTATTGAAATTCAGGTTTGAGAGTTGAGACATGCGATTCGAGAATATTGCAGGCAAATTTACGAATTATCTGTTAATCATTGGCATTCCAGATTTTCCAGCTTTTTTCTGCCTGCAGGTATAACATCTCCAATCCGTTTTTTGTTTGCGCGCCGCGAAGTTTTCCTTCTTTCAAAAATTGCGTTTCTTCGGGATTGTAAATCAAATCGTATAACAAATGATTTTCTGTGATAAAGTTATACGGAATTTCAGGTGCGGCTTCTATGTTTGGATACATGCCGAGCGGGGATGAATTAATGATTAATGTTGAGTGTTGAATGATGAGTGAATCCACTTCATTATAAGAAATTGATTTGTCAGATTTTGTTCTGGAAACGTATTGAAATGTTATTCCGAGCTTTTTTAATACATATTCGACTGCTTTGCTTGCACCGCCGGTTCCCAATATCAGTGCTGATGTATGATGCTGCTTGAGTAATGGTTTTAAACTCATTTCAAATCCAAAGCAATCTGTATTATACCCTGTCTTTTTCCCGTTTATAAAACTAATTGTATTGACCGCACCAATTGCTTTTGCCTCATCATTCAGTTCATCTAAAAACGGAATTATTTTTTCCTTATACGGAATGGTAACATTTAACCCAACAAGATTTTTATATTGTTCGCATAAGCCAACAAAATCTTCTATTTTCTCCAAAGGGAAAATATCATAGCTGCAACCGGTAATATTTTCTTTAAGGAATTTCTCTGCAAAATATCCCTTAGAAAAGGAATGTGATAAGGGGTAACCGATTAGACCGAATTGTTTCATTTATATGTTTCTTTAAAAAGGAGATTCCCGCTTTCGCGGGAATGACTCTATTTATCCTGGTATTTATTTTTAATTGAATTCTGCAAGGATGTTCACTATCGTTACGTTCTCTTTCAACTCTTCACTGAATTCAAAAAGGGTGTCGTGTGCTCCGAAATTCTCTTCCAGTAACATACGCAATAACACCTCTCCTTCCTTTACTTTATTTTCCATAAATGCAACAGCACAAATAGCATAATTCAACTCAATAGTTGTTTTACAAACCTCCGCGCCTTTTATCAGAATTTCACGTGCAGTTTCGGTATCGCCACTCGTCGCCATTATTTTTGCCAGTATAAAATAAGCTTCATATCTTTTTACAAAAATATCAATGGCAGTTTCGCAGGCATCAATCGCTACTTCCGTTTCGCTGATTTCCATCGCAGCTTCTGCCATTGCCAGGCAGAATTCGTATTGTTCTTTCTCTAACTCGTTTGCTTTCTGGAATGATTTATATGCCTGCTCCCAAAGTCCTTCGTGCTTATACGTTTCACCAATCCTGAAATAAGCATCGGATAAAGACGGGTTATCATGTACGGCTTTACGGTAGCAATAACGCGCCATTTTCATATCGCCTAATGCTTCATGACATTTTCCCTGCAGGAAATAAATTTCATCATCTGCTTCAAATGTAGCGCACATTTCCCTGATAACTTCCAGTGATTTTTTAAATTCCCCTTTTTTAAAATGCAGTTCCGCAATATCCTGATATACAAAATCTGCATCATCATTGATCGCTAATACATATTCAAAAGCTTCAATAGCCTCTTCATATTTATCGATACCACGATATGAACAGGCCAGATTATACCAGGCAAATTCATTGTATGGATTGATGTCAATTAATTGTTTATGGATGGGGATACTTTCTTCATATTTATCTGTTATTTCCACGCAATAATTAAAGCGGTTCAAGGCTTCTTCATTATTCGGTTCAATCTTCAAACAGGCAACCAGACATTCGTATACTTCAAAATATTTTTCCCAGTCTTCGTATACATCGCAAAGCTGCAGATAGACATCTGCCAGATCATCGGTTTCTGCCGTTTCCAACAATTTATACAATATATCGGTGGCTTCTTTATAGCGTGACTGGAAAGTATAAATTTCTGCCCTTAATAAATAAATACCAATTTCAGAACTATCGTATGTTTCTGCTTTCTCCAGTATTTCCAAAGCAAGATTCAACTGCTTCAGCTCAAAATAAACCTGTGCTTTTTTTATCAGTAAAATTGAAGAATACGGATACTGTTGAAGTGATTTCTCTACCGCATCCATGGCGTGTTCAAATTGCCCCTTTTCTTCATAATATTCAATGATGGCTTCAAAGTCATCCTGGTCAAAAAAAGGAGTTTGTTCGTTTTTAACGGATTGTTCGAATTGTGCAATTAATTCGGATACATCTATCTGGTCGTCATTGTCGTTATCAAAATCGAAATTACTCATACGCTATTCTATTTCAAAGTTAATACTTAATATTGCAATACAATTTAAGTCAAAAATTAATTGTTAAAAATGAAATCTCATTCAATAGTTATTAACATCTTGGTATTATTAACATATTGTTCCGTTTACGGACAAGATTCTATTCCTATAAACAATAATTCTGCCAAGGAAGTTCATTTTAAGAAATTGTATTCGGTTCAGCAAAAATATTTGCACTGGGTAGATAAGAAAAACCGTGAATTTCCCTTTGGTGTTCCTGTCATTGCTTACAATAAATATGACGGTGTGCAAATCGGGGCGGCATTAATCAATTTAAAACAACCAGTAAAACATGTGGATTTTACCGCTACTTTATTGTACGGTATTAAATCAAAAAAAGTAAACGGAACGGCGAATGTAGATTATTACATCAGGCCTAAAAAAAGTGTTGTTTCTCTATTAAAACCAGGCGTAAAATTCCAATCCTTTTCTTATTATGATTATATAAAACCTTTGAAGTATTATGCCATCCATCCTGAAGTGGTGATGATATTAAATCACCGGACGGAGAAGCTGGAAAAACTCGAACATCAGCTGTCTTTTACTTCTCATATTATATTAAAAAAAGATTTGACATACTATTTTACCGATAGTTTGAATACTGCTTTAAAAGACACCCTGACACATTATTATGTGAATGTATTAAAATATACTTTTAAAAGAAACGACAAGAACTTTCCTTTTTCCGCTTCCCTCTCTTTTGAGCAATCCAATAAATTTGCCAAAACTAATTTTGAAGCCAATGCATTTATCCGTTACCAGTTAAAAGATTACAATACAGGCGTTCATTTCAGAATGTTTGTCGGCGGATTTTTATGGCGTAAAATCAAGAAACCAAATCCCGGTTATTCATTGCCGGGCTTTAATTATAACCTCACGGGAACTACCGGTGAAAACAATTATAAATATGATGAGTATTATTTTGGAAGAAATGAAAACGAAGGTTTTATCGCCAACCAGATTACCAAAAATGATGGCTTCTTCAAAACCGTAGCGCCGTTACAATCACCTGCCATCGGACAAACCGGAAATTTTATTTTTGCATTGAATACCACAATTGATTTTCCGATAAAATATGTACCCTTAAAATTATTTTTTGATATTGGATTTACACAAGACAATATTGTAAATGCAAACACACCGCCTGCCATTAAACAGTTTGCATATGAAGGCGGATTTATGTTCAGTTTCTTTGATGAAGGATTTGAAATCTATTTCCCCTTATTTTACAGCAAGGAATTTAAAACTTACTACAAATCCAATGCACCGAAATTCGGACAACGCATTTCTTTCCTGCTGGACCTGCACAAGCTGGAATTACACAAAAAAATACGTGACATGAAATTTTAAGTAAAAAATTCTCCGGATTATTTTCTGCTGATTGGAAATGTCATGCAATGCGGACCACCGCGTGCACGTGACAACTCAGCAGACGGAATCGTGATAATCGTTTTATTCAGTTCATCCAGCGTTCTTTTATCTGACAAAACGGTACTGGCAGGAATAATAGTGAAACCTTGTTCCTTAAAGGCATTCAACGTTTTTAAATTACGTTCATAGCAATACGCAACTCCCGGTTTTATGGTCACGAAATTACAGCCATCCGTCCATTGCTCGCGTTGCGCGTAGGGTGAAATCCCGTTGCCGCAGGATATAAAATTCATCTCCGGATAAATTGTTTTTATCAAATCTTTCAAAGTAGGATGTAAAATGGCACGTGCATTATTCTTTGCGTAAGTGATGATATCCACCTTGTCGTTTTTTTCAAACATCAGCGGAGAAAATCCCACGCAGGTGTCTTCATCAATAATGGTGAATATCGTATCTAAGTGCATACAATAACGTTCTGAAGGCAATTCAACAATCGTAATAAAATCCACTACATCATTGTCAAACAAATATGTCTTCAACTCAAAAATGGCATCCAGGGAAGTGCGCTCACTTTCGCCGATCAGTAAATGTCTCGGATGAATCAGCATGATATCACCGCCTTCAATAGAAATGCCTGAATCTTCTTCCAGGTTTTCGTCGATACAAAAATCAAACGTTTTATCTTTAAAAGAGGCAAACATCGGATGATATCTTACGATAAACTTTGTCAAAAAATTTTCTCTTCTTCTTGCATTCTTGTTTGCTTTACAAACTACCAGATGGTCATTGATAACGCATCCTATGTCACGCGTAAAAACTAAATTTGGCAATGGTTTTATAACGCTTTCGTCTGTTTCAGGATGCACGCCGGAAATTAGTGTTTGCGCTAATAATTCAGGCTGGATTTGTTTCAGCAATTCATGTTTACCTAAACTTAAGTCTTCATTATCATAAATATATTCCAGCAATTCTGTTCTTACCGCTTCATCTTCTAAGATTTCTTTTAATAATTGCTGGATATCGCACACATTTTCATCACCTAAAAGCATACGCAGGGTTTGTGTAAATTCACGATGCTCTTCAATCATTCTCGGTAAAAAAACAATATCGTCATACAGCAATTCTTCTGCAATTTCCGGCGAAACATGTTCTATGCCGTTATCCGGTTCGTGCACAATTACTTTGGTTAAGATTTGTATTTCAGAATTGATGGCCATATTTTTTAGTCGTAAATAACAAGGATTAAGTAATAAGTTATTTGGTTTTGTAAAAATACAAAAAAGAAAGTTGAATATATTCAATAAGAAGCCTAAAACCCATATTTTAAAAAAACTTCCATTATAGTTTTTTCATCAGGATCATACATAATTGTATCACCCACCCATTTCTCATTTTCTTTTTTTAAAAAAACATATGATTTTGTGTACTTATCAGCATCTGAATCTTTGATTGGAATATCAAACAATGCAAATGGACCACCGTATTTATCATTAATATCTTCATTACAAATTATAAATTTGGGAATAAAATTAGCTACTTCGGCTTTTTTACCAATTTTAGATATAACTACCGAATCATTTAATAAATAATTCTTAGCAATTTTATACGCTTCAGTTTTTGTTCCACAACTACTAAAAAGAATTACTGAAAATGTAATTATTCCAATTTCTTTAAACATATAATTTTACATTTTCAGTTTACATTTCATCCGTACCGGCTGATGGTCTGAATACTCAAAGCCATTTGGCTGTCCTTTTACGTCCAATAATTCAATATTTGGTGAAAGCAAAAAGAAATCGATTACTGTCGTATACGTTTTACCTGCTTCATAAGGGAAATCCACTTTCCGGTTAGTCGGTGTATTTCCATCAAATGCAAAGGTCCAGTCTTTATCCGCAAAATCTTTTGGTATTGGCATTTCTTCGTAATCACTTTTATCATTCAAGGGCTTATATCCCGGCGGAATCTGATTCCAGTCGCCGCCCACCACTACATAATTCCCTTTTGCATATTCGTCAACAATATACTTTTTAAAATAAGCCATTTCCTGTTTTTTCAACATGCCGCCGTCGTACGCAGAATTATGTGTATTGATAAGCACTAATTGCTTCCCGTTTTTTAAATTGAAATGATGCTTCACAAAACACCTGTCCAGGAAGAACAAGCCTTTTGGCCATGAAAAATTGGAAGGAAAGGCATATTTTACGGGTGTTCCGGCATCCTGATATTTATAAAACGTCCCGATACCGCCCAACACTTTCCCCATTGGTTCTGAAAAGGGTTTTACCACAAATTTCACATCATAATTTTTTCCAAAAACTGCTTTAAAATTTCCTAAAGCATCAAATGCTTTCTGAAACTGGTCGATATGGTAACTGCGTTTTGAGTTCCTGTCAATTTCCTGAATATTAATAAAGTCAGCATCTGCTTTCCATTTTTTTATCGTTTCAATAAACCCGTTAAAATTCTTTTCTGACAATTCCCGGGTGGGGCGTACATTTTTTCCTCCATCATAAAAGAAATCAGATTCTTTTCCTAATCCGCAATAACCGATATTCCAGTCATAAAAAACCAGGGTATCCTTATCTACATCCGGCAATTTGTCTTTCGGAATCAAGGTTTCGGTTTCTTCTTCCGGTTTTGGTTTATAATCTGTAACCTGAGCATATAAGATAGCAGCGATTACATATAGCCCGAATAGTAATCCTGCGCCCAAAATAATTTTTATCAATAGTATCATTCTATTTTTCATCTAATTTTATTTAAATATTTTTTTATGCTGAGATGGAATATTTGTTTATCCTCTCCAAAACTTCTATCATTTACATATAAATATTTCATGTGTTTACTTTGTAAATGAATTCAGGAAAGTTAAATTTAGCCTTATTTTCTAATAATAATATTGAATACTTTATGAAAAATACAATACTTAACTGGAAATCAAATGATGGTTTGGATATTTTCGGACAGAAATGGGAGGGACAAATTGCTGCACCTAAAGGCGTGATTTGTTTGGTACATGGTTTTGGTGAACATAGTTCCCGTTATGAGCATGTAGCCCAGTTTTTTATCGATCATAATTATGCAGTGATTGCTTATGACGCACGTGGCCATGGCAGGTCAGGTGGTAAAAGAGGACATTTTGTATCCTATGAGGAATTTTTAAATGATGTAGATAATTTACTGAAACAAGCGGATATCCATTTCCCGAATCTCCCAAAAATAATTTATGGCCATAGCATGGGCGGACAGGTAGTGGCAAATTTTGCCATTAAAAGGCATCCAAAAGTGGCAGGAATTATCTTATCCTCTCCATTTTTTCAACCGGGATTTGCACCACCAGCCATTAAATTAGCGGCAGGAAGATTGATGCGTAACCTGATTCCAAGCTTTTCTTTGCCATCCGGCTTAGATGTAAATGCCATTTCCCGCGATAAGGAGGTGGTAAAAAAATACTCAAATGACCCATTGGTTTTTGACAGTATTTCTTCTAAAATGGGTATAGAGTTAATTGAATTTGGCGAAGAAGCTGTTCAACATGCAAATCAATTGAAACTGCCTGCATTGTTGTTTCATGGAACAGCTGATAAATTGACCTCATTTGACAAAAGCAAAGAATTTGCAGCAAATGCAGGAAACAATGTAACTTTTATAGAATATAAAGGTTTATACCACGAATGTCATAATGAACCTGAAAAGGCAGAAGTATTGCAAAATATGTTGAAATGGTGTAATAATTTATTAGGATAATGTACATTATTCGGATTTTATACCTTACTTTTGTTATAAGCTATAGTTCTTTTTAAGTTTTCTTGTCTAATGTTATTATTGAAATGTTCATTTGATTTGAGTTTTAAAAAGTTTGTAGTATATTTTTAAATTTAATAAATAAAAAAAATGAACATTTTTGTAGCAAACATTGAAAGAAAAGTTACTGACGAGCAACTTCAAGAGTTATTCCAACAGTACGGAGAAATCGCTTCTTTAAAATTAATCAGAGACAGAGACACCGGCGTTAGCAAAGGCTATGCGTTTGTTGAAATGGCAAATGATGATGAAGCACAAAAAGCTATTGACGCTTTAAACGAATTCGATTTAGAAGGCAGAGCATTAGCGGTAAACGAAGCTCGTCCTAAAACTGAGTACAAAAAATCCGGCGGTGGCGGCGGTGGCTACAAAGGCGGCGGCGGTGGCGGCGGCTACAAAGGTGGCAGCGGCGGCGGTGGCGGCTACAACAAAGGTGGTTACGGCGGCGGCGGTGACAGTGGTTACAAAAAAAGATATTAATCTTAACGTATAACAGATATAAAGCCTTCGAGAAATCGGAGGCTTTTTTTATTTCAATTCTACATCGTAAATTGTAAATCATAAATCTTAATTCAGAAATCTCTTCATGCCTTCCAATTCTTTTATAGAAAAGTTATTAGTTCGCTTAAAAAGCGGAGACGCCCGAAGTATTCATTTGAATGCATTGCCCGGAAATTTTGCGCGGTTGGATATTTATGATTTGATGAATATCGAACCGAGTCTGCATTTAAAATTCCTGGAGAGCCTTCTGACCAAAAAAGAATTTAAATTTCCCATTACTATTGATCCTGCTTTATTAAATACAAAGTCAGCTGATGACAAAAAGATTATCCAAAAAATAATCAAGCGCCTGAATCATTTAGATTACCAGGAAAAAGAAGAATTTGCCGAGCATGGTTATCATTCATTTGGATTTGGTTATCCTTTATTAATTAAACGCGACCCGAATAATCCCGACAGGATTTTAAAGGCGCCCTTATTGATATGGTACCTTGATATTGAAAAAGATACCCGGAAAAATAATACCTGGACCATCAGCCGTGATGAAGAGCACCCGCTGATTTTTAATGAATTGCTGCAATCTCATTTTGAAAGCGTCGAAAAAATAAAAACGGATGATTTAGAATTATTGATAGAAGATGATTTCTTAAACGAATCTCAACTCAATGGTTTTTGCAAACAACTTCTGGAAAAATTAAATATTCCTTTTGATGCAACAGAAAACATTGCCACCATTTTACCCTGCACCAATAAAGAAACCATTGAAAATATAACAAAGGAAACCGCATGGATTCGATGGAGCGGTGTTTTTGGATTGTATAAAATGCAGAAACAAAGCATTATTAAGGATGTCGAAAATTTATTGACGAGTGGAAGTAAAAATGAGGATGAAAGTGAACCGGCTTATTTTGATGGTGAAGTACTGTCGCCTGTTGCCTTAGACCCGAGTCAGGAGAATGTATTACAGCAACTGAAACAACACAATACGATTATCATACAGGGGCCTCCGGGAACGGGGAAAAGCCAGTCGCTGACGGCAATCATAACACAAGCCTTACTGAATAAGCAAAAAGTATTGGTGGTGTGCGAAAAACGCACCGCCATGGAAGTATTGTATAACAATTTGAAAAAAGAAAACCTGCATCAATTATGTGTGCTGATTGATGATGTGTACAGCGACCGGAAAAATATTGTGGAGAGTGTACGGAACATCATTGAAAGTACAGAACAGCCATTGCAACGTTTCAGGGCGAATGAATATGAATTAGCCCGCTCAAAATTTTTATCCTTACAGGAAGAAATCAATCACCGGATAAATTTTACTATTACAGAAATCTTTGGTGATGACAACTGGATAGAATTATTGGGTAAAAGTTATGAGTTAAACCAGGATGCTTTGGTTTTAGAGAAAGCAAATTCATTGAATAAAAATATCAGAAACAGTGACTATACCTTTACATACGAGGAATTCCTTCTCTTATCTAAAAAAATAAAGGAAGCAAATGAGTTGTTTGTGAAAGTGCATAAAGAAGCATTTGTTTTTGATGAAATCCCAAGTGATAAAATAACACAAACTAATGACTACAATGTCATTATTTCAGATTTAGCAGAATTAAACAAACAAGCTGCAACTATAGAGAACACTATACTGATGAACCTGTCGGATTATAAAGATAAATACAATAAAATTTATACCTGGCAGGATTTAATTTCTTTGGTTTTTACTTTTTCATCTAAATACAAGGCCATCGTAAATGAAAAAGAAAACAACATACTGGAATATAATAGTCTGATAGAGGAAAGTAACAATAAAGGATATTTTAAGATTGAGCGGCATAAAATTGAAAAGAATGACAAGATGGAAAACCTGCTTCCATCTATTCAATTCATAAGAGATAGCATTCAACGTTTTATTTCAAAACAGGAATTTATTGAAAACTATTTCAACTACAAAAAACACCTGCTTCAGCAAGATGCCAAAACACAAGCGATTATCAGAGCATTAACAAAAACTGAACACAATGACTGGCAAACCATCTTCAGTACGTATTATATTAATCAAATAATTTTAAAAACGGCGTTGGAAAACGGCATTAAAGATGATACACAAAAATTGTATGATGAATTGCAGCAGACAGATGTCTTATTCAAGCAAAAGATGAGTGAGAGAATAAGTTTTATATGGAATGAAACCATTCAAAACAGTATCCAAACAAAAGACCTGACGGAAATAAAATATCTGTACAACCAGCGTAAGAACAAACAATTCTCCTCCAAAAACTCATTGCGTAAAATCATTCACCAGGATTTTGAATTTTTCACAACATTATTTCCTGTGTTGATGGTGAATCCAACGGTGTGCACCTCTATCCTGCCTTTGCAGGAAAATCTGTTTGATTTTATTATCCTGGATGAAGCCAGTCAGTTGCGTTTAGAAGACACTTATTCATCTTTACTGCGGGGTAAAACAAAAATTATTTCCGGGGATAAACACCAGATGCCGCCGAGCAATTTCTTTGGTAATGATGTCATTTTCTGGAATGAGAATGAAGAAGAAACCAATGCGGAGGACTTTCTGGCGGAAAGCAAATCCCTGCTGGAATATGCGGATGACGCCAGTTACAAAAGCTCATACCTGGATTACCATTACCGTTCTTTACATCCTGATTTAATTCAGTTTTCCAATCATGCATTTTACCAATCGCGTCTAATTCCACTGCCGGAAAAACAACCCTACCAGGCCATCTTTTACCGGAATACAGAAGGCCTGTATGCCGACGGAATGAACAATAATGAAGCAGATGAGATTATAAATTTTATATTTTCGATCGAAAAAACAGGCAATGAATACCCGAGCATTGGTATTGCCACATTTAATATTTTCCAGCGCAATCTGATTTTTGATAAATTATATGAAGAGGCTTATGCGGATAAAGAAAAGAATGAAAAACTGCAATCCCTTTTAAATAAAGGATTATTTGTAAAAAATTTAGAAAACATACAGGGTGATGAGCGCGATATCATGATTTTGTCTACCACTTTTGGAAGAGATATAACAGGAAAATTCAGGCAGTTTTTCGGACCGCTCACCCAGGAAAAAGGCTATCAGTTATTGAATGTAATTATCACCAGAGCTAAACATTCCCTGTATGTGTTCACTTCTGTTCCCGAAACTATTTTTTTACAATTTGAAACAGAATTACTGCAAAAAGGAAATACGGGTAAAAGTATCTTCTATGCCTATCTCTCCTATGTAAAAGCATGCTCCGAAAATAATGACGAGCAAAATGAATTCATAAAGGATAGATTACAAAAAAACAGCAAGCAGCTTTCTTCCCACAAAAATAATCAGCAAAACAACATCTTGAAGAATGAGGTTTTTGCTGCATTGGAAAAACTATTCGGCGACGATGTTATTCAAAATTATCCTTTGGGCGGATTTAACCTGGATATTATTTTACTGAAAGAGAATAAGCCATTTGTACTGATTGACTTTGAAAACACACAAAACTATCATCCCGAAGTGGTATACAGGATTAAACTGCACCAGCAAAAAATGATAGAGAGTTATGGCATCAAGGTTTATCATCTCTGGTCCTATAACTGGTGGAAAAATGCGCAACAAGAAATAGAAAATATATCCGGCCTTTTACATTAATAAAAATGCCTCCGGTTACTCGGAGGCATTTCTTTATTCGTTTAATTACCTAGTAATTAGAATTTGAAAGAGAAACCAATTTTACAAACTGACATTTCCAACCATCCAACTTCCGTCATTATACCTACATTATTTGTAAAGTAATAACGAACCCCCAAACCACCACCGGCTGTAGCACCTGCAAAAGTTCCACCGCCCTTAGGAATGGCGATTAATGCACCTACATGAAATGGGAAATAAAAATCTAATTTACCAGGATCTACTTTAGTACTTGCTTTATCAGAAATTAACTGGTAAATATGAAAAACTCCTCGTACACCTACTCCAATAGTTGCCACGTGATATCTTCCGCCAAAACCGAAGTAACCGCCCACACTTGCGTATGGGTGAACTGCATAATCAAAATTCACTGTAACACCCGGTACAAATCCAACCCCAACATATCCATAACCTTTTCTGCCTGAAAAAGCAGTATGAGCACCTAAGTTAAAGCTCACATCCAATTGCATTGTTCCTTTTTCGATTCCGCCGCTACTTCCTGAAGACTTGTCTTTAGCTGCAGGAGCATATAAATTCAAGTTTGACATTTTTAAGCCTAACTCTGACGCAAATGTATTAGAAGTGCATAACACAATTGCCAATACAGTAAATAATTTGATTAGTTTTTTCATAATTGATAATTTTATAGCAAATGTATAACTAAATGCCCAATGCATGTATACCAAATAATAAGTATATCCTACCGGATACTAGTTTGTTCACACATTTTCCACAAGCGAACAAAAAGTAAAGTTAAGGGATAAAAATTTACAAGGTATTTTAACATGAGTGTATTATAATGATGCAAAGATGGATAGATTCCACCTTTACAATATTACATAACTTTCGAAGAATCTTACATGATTATACTTTCTCTATCACGATAGCACTTGCACCGCCTCCGCCGTTACAAATACCCGCTGCACCCGTCTTTCCGTTCTTGTGATTCAATACGGAAATTAATGTTGCCACTATTCTGCAGCCGGAGCTTCCGATTGGATGTCCTAATGCTACCGCACCGCCAAATACATTTATTTTTTCGTGTGCGATATTCATCTCTTTCATGTTCGCTAATGCCACTACAGAAAATGCTTCGTTGATTTCAAAATAGTCGACATCTTCTATATTTATATTTGCTTTCTTAAGAGCTTCCGGAATAGCTTTGGATGGTGTTGTCGTAAACCATTCAGGTTCCTGGGAAGCATCTGCAAACGATATAATTTTTGCGAGTGGTTTTACACCCAATTCTTTCACTTTGTCACCGCTCATTAATACCATGGCACTGGCGCCATCATTAATTTTAGACGCATTAATGGCAGTTATGGTTCCTTCTTTTTCAAAAGCAGGCTTTAACGCGCTTACTTTACTCTCATCAAACTTTTTATATTCTTCATCTTCTGTAACAGATATATCACCTTTTTTAGAAGCAATCACCACAGGAACTATTTCATCCTTAAAAAACCCGTTAGCATAGGCTTCCTGTGCTCTTTTATAAGAATCAATAGCATAAGCATCCTGCTCCTCGCGTGAAAATGAATAATGCTTTGCACATACTTCCCCCGCATTTCCCATTATATATTTTTTGTAGGGGTCCTGCAAGCCGTCACGCACAATCGCGTCTACAATTTCACCGTTACCATAACGGATACCCGTTCTGCCACTGGGAATATAATGTGGCGAATTAGTCATACTTTCCATGCCGCCAACTACTACAATATCATTATCTCCCAGCATAATGGATTGAGCACCTAACATAATCGCTTTCATACCTGAAGCACATACTTTATTAATAGTGGTGCAAGGGGTTTTTGTATTAATGCCTGCAGCGATGGAAACTTGCTGTGCCGGGGCCTGGCCAACATTTGCCTGCAATACATTTCCCAAATAAACTTCGTCAATCTGATCTCCGTTAACGCCTGCTCTTTCCATAGCTGCTTTAACTGCCGTTTTCCCTAATTCAATTACATTTACGCCGCTTAAAACGCCGCTTAAACTTCCAATTGGCGTACGTGCCATCGATACTATAAATACTTCTTTCATTTTTAATCTTATTAATTGTTTATTACAACAAAATTCCTTCATTAATAGTTGCAATGACAACTATTAATTTTTGTGGCACAAAATTATACATTATTGACAGAAATATGATGAAATCCAGATAAAATTTAGATTATATCTATAAGATGAAACTAAATTAAAATGAATAAATCAACCTATATTTATACCCTAATCCAAAGCATTTGAAATCCATTACAAGAACCATTTGGATGTTGTCACTCATCAGCCTGTTTACAGATACAGCAAGTGAAATGCTATATCCTGTAATGCCGATTTACCTCAAAACCATTGGTTTCTCTGTTGTACTTATCGGCATTCTGGAAGGACTCGCTGAAGCTACTGCCGGATTCAGCAAAGGTTATTTCGGCAAGCTTTCCGACAACACCGGCAAACGAACTCCTTTTGTTCAAATCGGGTACTCACTAAGTGCGTTATCCAAACCGATAATGGCTGTTTTTGCATTCCCGGTCTGGATTTTTTTTGCACGAACGTTAGACCGCGTTGGGAAAGGAATCCGTACCGGTGCGCGCGATGCCATGCTGTCTGACGAAGCAACAGAAGAAACTAAAGGAAAAATTTTTGGCTTTCATCGTTCCATGGATACTTTTGGTGCAGTGCTGGGTCCATCATTTGCATTATTGTATTTATACTTTTTTCCTAAGGATTATAAAACACTTTTTTATATCGCTTTTTTACCGGGTTTACTGGCAATAGTTTCTACCTTCTTTTTGAAAGACAAAAAACAATCAACTCCAAAAGGTACAACCAGCACGTCCTTCTTTTCATTTTTACATTACTGGAAAGACAGTCCTGTCTTATACCGTAAAGTAGTTTCAGGGCTATTATTGTTTACATTATTTAATAGCTCCGATGTATTTCTTTTATTAAAAGCCAAACAAGATGGACTAAATGACACAATGATTATAGGGGTATATATTTTTTACAATTTAGTATATGCTTTATGCTCATTTCCGGTTGGCATTATTGCAGATAAAGCGGGCCTGAAAATAACTTTTATTGTGGGACTTATTTTTTTCGCGGGGGTCTATTTTGGCATGTCGCTTACGTCAAATATTTATTTATATGCTGGGTTATTTTTTATGTACGGAATTTACGCTGCAGCCACTGAAGGCATTTCAAAAGCATGGATCACTAATATTTCAGCTAAAAAAGACACCGCAACTGCTATCGGAACGTATGCAGGGTTTCAAAGCATTGCCACGATGGTTGCAAGTACGTTAGCGGGTATTATCTGGTTTCAATTTGGTGCTGCTGCTACCTTTTTAACTGCAGGCATCGTTACAGTTCTGGTAATTATATATTTTACATTTTTTATTCCTGCCATAACTAAATAACAGATAAAGAAAACACCTTAAGTTATCAATATTTGTGCATTATAAATTTGCCTGAAAATCGACATATCTTTTATCTTTGAAGGTTATGGCAGAAGAAGTTGTAAAAGAGAAGCTGAAACGTGCAAAAAAAGCGCCCGTAGAAGAAACTATAGACGAACAGACCACTCCGTTCATTGATGCGGAAACACTTAAAACCGGATTCGGGTTGTTTTTTTTGTTTACAGCCATCATGTTGTTTGTGGCATTTTGTTCCTACCTGTTTACCTGGAAAGATGACCAGGATAAAGTATTGAATTTTTCCTGGAAAATCATCTTCAATAAAGAAACGGTAGTAGAAAATAAAATGGGAAGAATGGGAGCCTATTTATCCCATGTTTTTTTTTATGATTTTTTTGGTATCGCTTCATTTTTTGTTTCCTATATATTATTCACCATTGGTATTAATCTTACGTTTAAAGAAAAAATATTTAAACTTACCAGGATATTTTTCACTTCTTTATTCTGGATAGTATTTGTTTCCACTTTGGCATCTTTCATTTTTGCGGATGCATCTTTCCCGTTCGGGGGCGGATTAGGCAGAAATAATTACGAATGGCTGTCTACCTTAATAGGCAATCTGGGTTTAGGCTTTTTGTTAGGTATCATCGGTCTCTCTTTCCTGGGATTTAATCTTAAAGATGCTTTTGAAAAATTCACTGCATGGAAACAACGCTGGAAGGAAAGCAGGAAACAATATGCGATGGAGAAAGAAACAAACCTGCCTGCTGAAATTGATGAATTCTATAAAGAGGAAGAACTGAAAAAAGAAGATGGCTATGAGATGGAAAGTATCATTCCGGAAGAAACGCTATTGCCTACCCCCCATCATCAGGATGAAACGTTTGAAGTATTGAATGAAAATGAAACCCAGCAACAGACTCCGTCTATCCAGATGGAGTTGATAGAAAAAGAAATTTCTGAAATTGAACCGGAAAAACCTGTTAATACCGGCACTAAAAAAGAAAAATTCACCCTGGAACCTGACTTTGAAATTGAAGAGATCCAGGCATTCGGGACTATTGATGAAAACCAGACAAGTAAAACGGAACCGGAACATTTTGGCCTCGATACAGATTTTGATCCGAGACTGGAATTATCTAAATATAAATTTCCAACGATAGATTTACTGGAAGAGCACGGCAGCGGACAGATTGAAATCAATAAAGAGGAATTAGAACAGAATAAAAACCAGATTGTACAGACACTTTCACATTACAATATCGGTATCGAAAAAATAAAAGCAACCGTTGGCCCAACCGTTACATTATATGAAATCGTTCCGGATAAAGGCGTCCGTATTTCTAAAATAAAAAACCTGGAAGATGACATCGCATTAAGCTTGTCTGCATTAGGTATACGTATCATTGCCCCTATTCCGGGTCGCGGAACTATAGGCATAGAAGTGCCCAACGTAAAGAAAAGTATTGTATCGATGAAGTCTTTGATTGCCGGTGAAAAATTCCAGAAATCAGATATGGACTTACCCATCGCTTTAGGTAAAACAATTTCCAATGAAGACTTTGTGGTAGACCTCGCCAAAATGCCGCATTTATTGATGGCAGGTGCTACAGGACAGGGAAAATCCGTCGGACTAAATGCAATTTTAGTTTCTTTATTATACAAAAAACACCCGGCGGAATTGAAGTTTGTACTGGTAGATCCAAAGAAAGTTGAATTAAACCTGTACAAACTGATTGAAAATCACTACCTCGCAAAATTACCGAACGAAGAGGAGGCCATCATCACCGACAATAAAAAGGTAATCTATACATTGAATGCCCTGTGTATTGAAATGGACGCACGTTATGAATTATTAAAAGTGGCACAGGTTCGTCATATCAAAGAATACAACCAGAAATTTTTAAGCAGAAAATTAAACCCGAATAACGGTCACCGCTTCCTGCCGTATATTGTTTTAGTAGTGGATGAATTTGCAGATTTGATGATGACTGCCGGTAAAGAGGTAGAAGCACCGATTGCACGTTTAGCGCAACTGGCCCGTGCTATCGGAATTCATTTAGTGATTGCTACTCAAAGACCTTCCGTGAATATTATCACAGGAACGATAAAAGCAAACTTCCCAGGAAGGATTGCCTTTAAAGTAACGGCAAAAGTGGATTCCCGTACCATTTTAGATGCCGGGGGTGCTGACCAGCTTATCGGCCGCGGAGATATGCTGTTATCCCAGAGCGGGGAATTAACGCGTTTGCAGTGTCCGTTTGTAGATACGCCGGAAGTAGAGCATATTGCTAAATTTATCGGGGACCAAAAAGGCCTGACACCGTACGAGCTACCCGAATATATAGATCCGAAAGAAGCGGAAAAAGGCGAACGCCAGTTTGATTATAACGACCGCGATGAATTATTTAACGAAGCCGCCCGCTTAATTGTCCGTAACCAGATTGGATCTACTTCCCTGATACAGCGCAAATTAGCCTTAGGATATGCACGTTCAGGGCGTTTAATGGACCAATTGGAAGCTGTTGGAGTGGTGGGACCAAATCTTGGAAGCAAAGCACGGGAAGTGTATATAAAAACCGAAGAAGAATTGGAACGAATTTTGCAGGAGTTCGGCGAATGATGAGATAAATCTCAAATTTCTTTTTATTTTGTAACAAAAGTGAACCGTGCGAACAACGTTCATGTAACTTTTTAACTTTGTAATATCAATATGATACAACTTTTTTCCATACTTACTTTCTTTTTATCGCTTTTCGGATATCAGCCTGATAAACAATTAAATGATCCTAATGCAAAAACATTACTGGATGCTGTAAGTAAAACTTATAAAAGCTTTAAATCCATTGAGGCAGAATTTTCATTAACCACCGTGAACCCTGTTCAAAATAAAACCACCACACAAACGGGTAGTGTTTTTCTGAAAGGTGAAAAATATAAATTATTGATGGGCAAACAGGAAATATTCTGCGATAAACAAAGCGTATGGACTTACCTGAAAGATATTAACGAAGTACAGATCAACGATTATGAAGCCAACAAGGAAGACATCACCCCTTCCAATATGTTTACCATTTACCAGAATGATTTTAACTACATGATGAATGGTGACGATGTGATTGACAAAACGAATTGTTCGATTGTTGATTTAATGCCGAAAGATAAATCTAAACCATTTTTTAAAGTGCGCATCTGGATTGACAAGAATGTGAAATACATCAAACGCATGAAGGTGTTTGACAAAAACGGCAACTTATATACTTATAATGTAACTTCTTTTAATTCTAAAGCAAATTTAGATGACACCTTCTTCAAATTTGATGCAAGCAAACATCCGGGTGTACATGTGGAAGATTTAAGGATGTAGAAATCATAATAAAATATTTTATTCAATTCATATGAAAAATCATGTCGCGCATATTGGTGGTATTTTTATTTACTCAGAAAATGCAAAATCACTGGCAGGATGGTATACCCAACATCTTGGTATAGCATTTAAAAGTTTCGGCGAAGGCAGTAATAATTTTGTTACTTATTCTTATCTGGATACAGAAAACCAGAAACAATTTTCTGCTGTATTTTCAATCCTTCAAAGTAAGAACCGCCCCCAGCTTGAGTTTAAGCCTTTTTGTTTAAATCTCCGGATAAACGATTTAGAAACTTTAGTGAATGAACTTACTCAAAACGGTATAACCGTAAAACCGATGGAAGTTTACCCGGAAGGTAAATTTGCCTGGATATCTGATCCTGAAAATAACTGGATTGAATTATGGGAAGATACCGCTTCTTAAATAGCACACCCTTTAAAACGGCATGCCTGATTTTTGTGTAGAAAATTTGTATTTTTATACATGGGCTTTAAAACGAAGTTTCTTAATATTTTCAGACGCATCAGCCAGATACCACCTATAGAAAGGGCATTGGCAAAAAGCATCAGAAATGGCAATAAAATCTCAAAGAAACTCATAGCCGATATTACTTTATATCCAAAAGAATCCTTTAGAAATGGCAGTGCAAATGGCATAAATTATCGGTTAGATATCAGCGATTATATGGACCATGCTCTTTACTTTGGCATTCATGATACTGTTGATTTCGACAGACGGATGTTATATTCTTTAATAAAGAAAGATTTTGTTTGTTTTGATATAGGAGCCAACATCGGTGAAACAACTTTAAACTTTGCCCGCTTAGCGCCCGACGGTAAGGTTTACAGCTTTGAGCCTGTGCCTTTCTTATTTCAACGATTAAAAACCAATACCGGATTAAATAATTTTCAAAATATTTCTTTATATAATATTGCCGTTTCGGATAAAAAAGAAGAATTATTTTTTGACAAGCCGGGTAATAACAACAGTTCCGGGATATCTATGAATAAAGAAAAATCTTCAACATCTGCCTGTGTTCAATCTACCACTATAGATTCATTTGTGAATGAAAACAACATTCATAAAATTGATTTTATAAAAATTGATGTGGAAGGATTTGAAAATTATGTGATTAACGGCGGGAGCAATACGTTCAAAAATATGAAGCCTGTTTTATTTATCGAAATTGATAACCGGTATCTGAAACCAAAAAATACTTCTGAAAAAATAATCTTAACTCAATTGCGCAATGAGTTTAATTACACGTTGTATCGCATTAATGGAATGGAGAAAATAAAAATAGATGCCATTGAAGACACAAATGAACATTACGATGTTTTATGTATTATGGAATGACATTTACCTCGTTTGACCACTTCCTCTTACCAGCCATTTTTCTGTCGTTAATTTTTCCAGGGCAAATGGTCCGCGCGCATGTAATTTTTGAGTGGAGATACCAATCTCTGCGCCTAAGCCAAAACAGCCTCCGTCCGTAAAGCGTGTACTAGCATTGGTATAAACAGCTGCCGCATCAATTTCATTCAGGAACCGTTCGCACAATTGTGCATCTTGCGAGATAATAGCTTCGCTGTGCCTGGAAGAATATTTACAGATATGCGCTATTGCTTCATCAAAATCCTCCACTGTTTTTATGGAGCATTTCTGGCTTAAATATTCCATGCCAAAATTATCTATTGTTGCTTTTTGTAAAAAGGGATAATTTGCCTTTTCTAAAATAGCATAGGCTGTTTCATCCGCAAAAACCTCTACCCCAAACTCACTAAACCCATTTAATAATCCGGGTAAAAATGTTTCTGCAATCTTTTTATCGACAATCACTGTATCCAATGCGTTGCAGACCGAGGGCCTTTGTGTTTTTGCATTAATAACAATCTTTGCCGCATCGTCCAGATTTGCAGTAGTTTCTACATACGTATGGCAAACACCCGCACCTGTTTCTATAGTTGGTACTTTAGAATGTTCACGTACAAAATCAATGAGCTGTTGTGAACCACGCGGAATAATAATATCGACATACTTTACTGCTTCCAGTAATTCTTTTACAAATTTCCGGTCAACCGGCAGTAATTGTACAGCATTTTCATTTACCCTGTTTTCCCGTAATACCTCGTGAATTATGCTCACTAAAACCTGATTGGTGAATTCCGCATCGCTGCCGCCTCGCAAAACCACTGCATTTCCCGCATATAAACACAATGCAGCCACATCAATGGTTACATTCGGTCTTGCTTCATATATTACTCCCACCACACCGATTGGTACTGTAACTTTTTGAATATGCAATCCGTTTTCACTGATATTATTTATTAAAATTTTTCCTGTAGGATCTTCCAGTTTTAATACATCCTGTAAACTATCTGATAAGTCTTTTATCCTGCTGTCATTTAATAAAAGCCTGTCTTTTTTAGGATTTCCATCTTCCATCTTATCCAGGTCTTTTTTATTCTCCAAAATTATTCGTGACTGGTTTTCTATCAATGATTCCGCTAAGCTGATGAGTATTTTTTTCCTGTTATCTAATGATAAACTTCTAACAGCAACTGCAGCTTTACCGGTAGCTTCTAATATTGACTGTATCGACTTCATATATTCAATTTTAGTTTATCTACATCATTACAATATCATCTGCATGAGCAAGTATCAGATTTTGTTGTTTAAGGTTCTTCCCTAATGCTTTTGAAGAGATTTTCGCACGTGCAACCGCAAATGCATTTCCTGTTGTATCTAAGATTTCAATCGCTTCTCCTTCTTCAAAAACCGCCTTTATACTTTTAATACCAACAGCCAATAAGCTCTTTCTTTTAAATAATGCTTTTTGCGCGCCTTCATCTACTACTACACTGCCAATCACCAGGCTTCCGCTTGCCAGCCATTTTTGTCTTGCATTCTTTGTAACATTTTTAGCAAGACATATAGTTCCTGTTTTCTCTTTTACTGCGTTTAATAATCCATTCTTTTCTTTAGTGGGGAAAATAATTACCCTGATCCCCAGATTGGTGGCCATATGCGCAAATGTCAGCTTACTGATCATTCCGCCTAATCCTGCAGCCGATTTTTCTTTTGTCGCCAGCGCAAGGATCTTCTCATCAAACTTTTCAATTCTGCGAATTACGTTTCCATTACTGTCCAATACACCATCCACGGAGGTGCCGATTAATAAAAGTTGTGCACCAAATCCAACAGCCAGTAAAGTTGCCAGTTCGTCATTGTCAGAGAATTTCAATTCGCGTGAACTTACCACATCATTTTCATTGGCAATCGGTATAACACCGTTTTTCCAAAGCTCTTCACAGGTTCCTCTTAATTGTAAAAACTTTTCCCTGTCAGAAAAATGTCCACGTTCACATAAGCTTTGTGCGATAGGAATTTTATACTTTGCAAAAGCTTCTGAATATTTATAAATGAGTATCGGATTTCCAATGGCTGCAGCAGCTTTTCTTTCTTCAATTTTGCCCGAATAATTCTTAATGTATTTCTTACCCGTTCCAACCGCCCCCGAAGAAACAATAAGGATATGAAATTCCTTATGCAAGGCAGCTAATTGCTTTGCTATACTTTGCACAACAATTTCATCCAGATTTCCTTTTATATCTGTAATGGACGAAGTGCCGATTTTGAAAACCAGTATTGGTTTTTGCATAATTTTACAAAGTTTTATCCAAAGTAATACTAAATTTGGAGTTAGTAAAAATTATATCTTTAAATAATTATAAATACAAGACAATGACCGCCGAAGAAATCATCCAAAAATTTGAAATGGAATCTCACCCGGAAGGTGGTTTTTACAAACGTACTTTTTCTTCTGCTGATAAATCATTTTCTTCCATCTTGTTCTTGCTGGAGGAGGGTAATTTTTCCGCATTTCATAAAATCAAATCAGATGAACAATGGAACTGGTATTATGGTGACGCTGTAATTATTCACGAAATAGGCAGCGGTGGAAATTATAATCAAACTGTATTATCCAATGAGGATGACAATTTTAATCTTCAATATGTGGTAAAAGGCGGGAACTGGTTTGCAAGTGAATCTAGCGGTGAAAATGGTTTTGCTTTATGTGGCTGCACTGTAATTCCTGCCTTTTCATTTGATGATTTCGTTTTGGCAGACCGTAACCACCTGATTGAAGAATTTCCTCAGCATGCTGCCATTATTGACCGTCTGACTAAATAATTCCCAAAATAAAAGAATGCAGGAAATAAAAATACACCAACCCATCATTGATGCAGTAATTGTTTGCCTGAAGGCTGTCTTTGAAGAAGAAAAAGTAGCAGATAAAGAAGTTGCTTCTATGCTGAAGCAAAATAAAAATTTTGGTGCACGCGACAGAAGTATGATTGCTGAAAGTGTGTATGATATTGTGCGCTGGAAAATCAACTATAGTTTTCAACTGGAAAATTACAATCCGGAACTCACTATGTACAAACATTTGATGCTAATCAGTTTACTGAACAGAAATTATACTATAAAAAATCCGGAAATATTTGGCGTTACGAACGATGAAATAACTGCTCTTCATAAAATCATTGAAGAACCGGTTAAAGAAAAATATATCGAGCAATCCTATCCTGAAGCATTTTATGATTTCTGCCTGGATTGTATTGGGGAACAATGGCATGCATTAGCAAAATCGCTGAATCAAAAGCCAAATGTATTTATCAGGGTAAATACTTTAAAAACAAGTACTGAAGAATTAAGTGCATCTTTAGAAGAAGAAAATGTTTCATTTAAGGTTACTGGAACAAACTGCATTGAAATCTTGTCTAAAAACAACCTAAAGAAAAGCAATTTATACAACCAGGGATTTTTTGAATTTCAGGATATTGGCTCGCAGGCTATTGGTAATTTTTTATTTGATGCCATAAAAGACAAAGCGGATCTGAATGAGATAAGCATTTTAGATTTGTGCGCGGGTGCCGGAGGCAAAGCCCTGCATCTTTCCGCTTTATTAAATAACAAAGGGAAAATTTATGCGACAGACTATAAAGCATCGCGATTAAAAAATTTACAACAAAGAGCTGAACAAGCGGGGTGTACAAACATTCAAATCATAGATTTCAAAGAGGCGAAAAAATTAAAGAATCTGGATGTTATTTTAATGGATGCGCCATGCAGCGGCACCGGTACGTTTAAACGGCAGGCGGATTTAAAATATAAAGTTTCGCAGGAAAAAATCAAAGAGTACCAAAACATACAGGCAAGCTTGCTGGATGAATATAAAAGCTTGCTGAATAAAACAGGAAAACTCATTTATGCCACCTGCAGTGTTTTACCACAGGAAAATCAATTACAAATAAAAAATTTCATACAACATAATCCATCTTTTAAGGTAGAAAAAGAAAGCCAATTATTACCAACAGAATATGACGGTGATGGCTTTTATATGGCTTTGTTAAGCCACTAATTATCTCAATAATAATATTGAATCTTGTTTGTGATATTGCTTATCATTTTGCAGGGTGACATCCAAAATATAAGTGTAATTATCTACAGCGCAATCTTCTCCTTTATATTTTCCGTTCCACTTTTTGCTTGCGTCATTGCTTTCAAATACAATTTCACCCCAGCGGTTATATATTTTCAGACTGAATGATTTTGGATTGTTCGCAAACACTTCTGCGAAATCATTAATGAGGTTTATTTATATATGTCAAAGATACGAAACTCAGACAGGTTTTTATTTTTAATTTTCGATAAACGGATGAAATTCGTTTGATGCAAATCAAATAGTTTTTGGGTGGATTGGAAATTAATTGGAGTTAATTCAACTTCACCGGAGCAGACATATAGAATTCCGGGATGATGACATGAAAGAGTTTTCCGTCGTGAGTTTTTTCCATTAAGAAGGTACCGTACATTTTCCCCATATCGGTTTTTAAATCACAGCCCGAAACATATTCGTATTTTTCCCCGCGTTTTATCACCGGCTGCTCGCCTACCACGCCTTCGCCTTCCACTTCCCGGCGCTGTCCTAAGGCATCTACAATGTACCAGTGCCTGCGCAGCAATTGTATCGTATCATTACCGTGGTTTTCAATCGTAATCCTGTAGGCAAACATAAAATGCTGGCTCATGGGATACGAATAATCCGACTGGTAGAATGTTTCTACACTTACTTTTATTTTATGTGTGATGGCTGTAAACATGGCATCTATTACAAGTAAATATAACAATAAAAGAGAAAAGATAGTTTCCTTTCTTTTAATTAATTTACATAGATGCTGAAACAATTTCAGCAGTACGCAACAGGGTTAATTACCAAATTTAAGGAAATAATTTACCACTTCTTTAAGCTGCATTTGTGCTTGTGGTAAATCATCGTTGATGATTGTCAGATCAAACTGCCCGGCTTCATTCATTTCAACAGAGGCCTTTTCCAGGCGTTTAATAATTTTTTCGGATGAATCTGTGCCCCTTGCCCTTAGGCGTTTTTCAAGCACTTCCAGGCTTGGCGCCTGTATAAAAATGGATAAGGGTTTAAATTTCAGGTTCTTCATTACGTTAATTGCCCCGAAAACATCTACCACCAGTAAGGGAAATTTATTTAAGGCATTAATCCTGTCCAGTTCTGATTTTAAGGTGCCGTAATACATACCATCATATACCTCCTGCCATTCCAGCAGTTCATCCTCCTTAATCTTTAACTCAAAATCTTCGTTATTCATAAAGTGGTAATCCACACCATCTGCCTCGCCTTTACGAATAGGCCGTGAAGTTGCTGAAACGGAATAAGAAAGTTCGGGAAATTGCTGCAGCAAGAAGTCACCGAGGGTATTTTTACCTACTCCTGAGGGACCGGAAAGTATAATGACTTTTTGCATGTGCGAAGATAAAAAAAGTACTGAGTAATGGGTAATTAGTAATTAGATTTTTATACCATCTTTAAATTAAGATATGCTTTACAAATTACTAGGACGAATTATTCTATTCTAAATCACAAAATATTCAACACCTGTTCTTTTATTTTTTCGAGCTCATCTTTCATCTGTACTACCAGTTTCTGCATATTGGCATCATTTGCTTTAGAACCGATAGTATTGATTTCCCTGCCTATCTCCTGCCCGATGAAACCTAATTTTTTACCTTTCTCCATGGTATCTTCATTCAATGTCTCCATAAAATAGAGGCAATGGGTATCTAAACGCACCTTTTCTTCGTTGATATCCATTTTTTCCAGATAATAAATCAATTCTTCTTCAAAACGGTTTTTATCAATCTTCTCTTCTTCTATAAACGTTGAAATATCCTGTTTTAGCTTTTCCTTTAATTTTTCCATTCTGAATTGCTCATGCGGCAGCAATTCGTTTTTTAATTGCTGAATGGCTTTTATCCTTTCCACTAAATCTTTTTCCAGCTGTGTACCTTCATCTTTCCTGAATTGGATGATATTTTTTAAGGCTTCCTGAACGCCTTTATTTAATGCTGTATAATCATCTTCATTCAAATCTGCCAGTTCCCCTTTACTGATATCCTGAAAGCGCAGGATGGCAGGAATCACATCTCCTACGGGGATATTTTTTTCATCAGAGAATTTCTTTAATTGCTGGTAATAATTTTCTATCAGGTTAAAATTCAGTCCTCCCGTCATTCCATTTGATTTTTCTTCCTGAAAAAACAAATCTACTTTCCCGCGAATCAGCTGTGCTGAAATTAACTTTCGGATATCTATTTCTTTACCGCGTAATTCCGCCACCGCTTTAAAATTTAAATCCAGCGATTTACTGTTCAATGATTTAATTTCTATAATGTAGGATTTATCACCCAGTTTAATACTGGATTTCCCGTAACCGGTCATGGAATAAAGCATATAATTAATTTACAGTTACAAATATACAGTTTGCAATAGAGTTTGTGATTTATAAATTATGATTTGCAAACTATCTTTAGAAGTCTTTGCTCAGCGAGAAATGCCAGACAGGTTTCTTATTAAACTGTAGTCCGTCATAACCAAAACCTGTATCCAGGCGAATAAAATAACCCAGAATATTTGTCCTGAAACCGGCCCCGGTGCCAAATACAAGCGGATTCCTGTAATAATTTACCGTGACAACCACCGGATTATTGTTTGGATCCGGTGTTACTATCTCTGTACTTTTGGAGTTCTCCTTGTCAAATGGATTGGCAAAATTATAGGCAATTCCCGCATCAAAAAACCCGACTATCTGGAAGTCTCTGAGGAATGCGGATTTCAATGGCTTCCTGGCAAAGAAAGAAAATAAAGGAATGCGTAATTCAGAATTCCACAACAAATAATTATTGCCGTTCCTGATATTTTGCGGCAAGCCTCTCATGTTGGTAACAGGTGCCTGTAATCCATAATTCTGGTTGCTTGCGATTGGGATATCATTGTCATATTTCGGGTTCACCCAAGTATCCACGCCACCTAAAAAATACAATATTTTTTGCTGGCCAAAGGAAGATGCGCCTGCAAACCTGTTTGCCCAAATAATGTTTCTGTATATTTTCTGGTAATGCCGTACATCAAATCCGATATTGAAAATATTGGATTTCTTTTCATTTGCATTATAGAAATATTCGCCATACACTTTATACCTGAAACCATTATAAATATTGAATTGTATTTCCTTGGAATTATCGTGTACAAATTCCACACGGCCGGAAACCCAATTTTCCTTTACATCCTTCAGCAATAAACTAATCGCATCTGTGTACGCGATATCCAGGCTTTCATTTCTGTAGGAAACCGACCATCGCAAACTTTTTGTAATATCAAAAGGATAACTGAACGCCGTCTCAAAGAAATTAGTACGCGTTTTTCCTGTATAAACAAATGGAAGCACATTGCCATTTCTATCTTCTACATTAAAATTAATTTTATCGGAACGCCTGTAATACAATATGGATTTATCAATTCGTTTTTTTAAGTTGATATATTTTACGTATGTTTCAAAACCTTTAAAATCAAACGGAATTCTGAAGCCTCCGATGATTTTGTGGTCTTCCATTAAGTCACTTATGCCAAAATTTATCATGCCGCTTAAACTCGGAAAATTATAACTGCCTAAGTTCTGCTTGAAGCTCTGGTAGTTTTGCGTCATGATACTGTTGTCCAATTGTGTTACCACATAATCCGATGTAAATCTTGCACGATAGGGCAATATCCTGATTTTTTGTCCGGTAGTCCGTTCTATATTTTCCGGATTTTCTACAGCAACCGGTGTGTTTTGCAGGAAGGGTGGCGGTGCATCTTCATCTGTTTTTGCTGCCGCTGAATCTGTCTTTACCGTTGAACCTGTTTGCGGTTGTTGCTGAACATAAGCATTAGAGATAGTGGTATTATAATCAGATTCAAACGTATATTTTGAAGGTTCATTATATAAACTATCTAATGAAATATCCGCTCCTATTTTTTTTGCTTCTGCATTTACTTTAAAATTATTCGGTCTTTTGAAACCGGGAGTCGTTAATTCATTTTCTTTATAAAATTTACGGAAAGAAGTAACAGGCAACCCGAATGATTTTTTGCCAGCCACATCCTCTTCCTGTATATTTGGCTTGCTGTATAACAATGTCTTCTTCTTATTAGGCCCAAAAAAGAAATAGCTGTTTTGCCTTGTCGTGCTTGCCTGCTGTATTCCTCTTGAAAAATTAGTGACTGGAAAAGTAACGCCTTTTAATTTATAAACATCTACTTCCCTTTTTACTGTTTGTGCTGAATCGGTATCTTCATTTATAATTACTTCCACTGAATCTTTTCCCACATAGAAACTATCCAGTATTCCGACATATTGATTACTGATTCCATTTTCATCACTTAAAAAAGTGTAATACGAATCATTATAACTGCCGATTGATTTTTCATTTGCAAAGGGCGTTTCCGTCACACGCGCCAAATCTGTACCTCGTCTGTTTAAATCATAATAAAATAAATCGAGTGTTTGTGATGGTAATATCGTATCAATATTTTCCATGTACAATTGAGCTTCTGTTCTGTTGGAAGAGAACAACACACCATCATTACCATTCCAGTTAACATACACCGGATTCAAATCATCGTACAAATCGTTATTCAACTGCGTGGCAGTGGAGTTACCGGTATTATATAAATACAAATCCGTCTGTCCTTTATTTTGTCCTGAAAGAATCAGCATGTTTGGATTATTCGTATAATCGGCAGCATGAATCTTTTGAAACTTTATGATATTATTTTTTGTTTTCGTGTTTTTATCTACATCAATTTGTCTCAAACGGATGACATCCTTTTTTTCTGAAATTACCGCCAGTTTATGTCCTGTTTTTGTCCATGTTAAAATCGGATATGATTTATCAAAAGGATACTGGTCAGAATGAAAACCACCCTTGCCGATTTGTTTTGTTTTTTTTGTTTTCAGATCCTGCAAAAATATTTTATAGAAACCGCCGTCAAATGCCGCATATGCTGCATATTTACCATCGTATGAAACCTTCAGGTCACCAATTTCACTCTTGTTCCTTTTCTTAATTTTTGTAACTGTAAATCCTGCAGTACTGTCCCTGTCCTTATTATCCAGTTCATACCTGCTTTGATAGAATTCTTTCCAGTCGTGCATCAACTGATCGATGGAAACATTGATAGAATATACAAAACCTTTATTGATGTTATGATTTACGCGGGTGAGATACAAAATATTCGGAATCGCATCTTTTCCGTACATTTCATTAATCATATACCAAAATGATTGTCCTGCAAATTCAGGTTCTATATTCACCAGTCGGTTAAAATTTGATTTTTTTGCGGTCTGCAAATACAACTTTAACTTTGCATCTTTCTCTGTATTCCAAGGTTCACCCATGTAGGATGACAAACCATCTTTATACCAATTGGGCAATACCAAAAAAATAGCGTTTTGTATTTTCTGGCCAAAGTTGGTACCGGCCATCATCTGACGGATGTAAATATCCGACAAGCCTTTCATCAAATCACGCTGCAGGTGACGGTGATTTCCATCATAATGCAAAAACAATTTATTATCCCGCAAAATTGCGGTACCGCCAATATTATAATCTTCCTGACCTAATCCAATATTTGTTTGTGCCAAATCCGAGATGTCATTATACACCAGGATATCTACCTGTGAACGATAATGAAAATCCATTTGTTTATCCAGCTCTTTCAATTTCATTTCAGCTGTTGTCCAGACAAATTTTCCAATTTCCTGACCGCCCGGATAAAAGTAAATGGTAAAATTATTTGAATTGTAATATTGCCAGTCGAACGAGTGGTATTGGACCCGGTTTTGCCCAAACTGAACCTGAGTGGTTTGGGCGAAAAGTAATGAGTAATGAGCAGTGAGTAGTGAGAAAACTAAAATTAATTTAAAAGAGAAATAATTTTTCTTGTAATTAGTTTTATAATTCTTTTGTAAGATATCTTTCATGTGTTATTCTCAATACTATTTACTCTTTAATAACTACTATTTACTACTTTTACAAAGTAAAGAAATATCCACTTAGTTTCCTACACCATATTAAGTGATTATATGGATATTCTATGTGCTCAATTAAATAAAAATACTAATAAACACATAAAATCTTATGGATAACGCAAAAATAAAGACAGTTATTGCTGCATTTTGTTTCAACCCTTTTCAGGAAAATACCTACGTTATTTCACATATAAATAAAGACTGCTGGATCATTGACCCGGGCTGCTATACCTTACAGGAGCAGAAGATATTAATATCCTATATTGAAAAAAATGCACTAAAACCTGTTAAACTGCTAAATACGCATTGTCATTTAGACCATATTTACGGTAATAAGTTTATTTCGGATGAGTATACCCTTGAATTAGGTGTTCACGAGAAAGAATTACCGATACTGCAACGTGCAGATTTGGCAGCACGTATGTTTGGCGCAAAAATTCCTGAAAAATGTGAGCCGGGTTATTTTATAAAAGTAGGTGACCCACTGCAGTTAAATGATGTATTTTTTGATGTATTATTTACGCCGGGACATTCTCCGGGAAGTATTTGTTTTTCAAATAATGAGGAAAAATATGCGATAGTTGGCGACGTACTTTTTCAGGGAAGCATCGGACGTACAGATTTGCCGGGTGGAGATTATGACACCCTTATTAAATCCATCAGAACCCAATTGCTGGTATTGGATGAAACCACTGAAATTTATAATGGACATGGGCCAAGTACTACGGTAGGTGCAGAAATCAATTATAATCCTTTTTTAAAATAAATTCCTATGTTCATCTATAGCGTAACCATACACATTAACAAAGCAGCAGAAAGAGAATGGCTTGCTTTTATGCAAAGCAAACACATTACAGATGTATTAAATGCGGGCTATTTTACTAAAGCAGTCATGCGGAAAACAGTCAGCAATAATGAAGAAAATGCAATTTCCTATAACATCGAATATGCCGTTGAAACAGCAGAAAAATATAAGGAATATGCACAACATGCCGCGCCTGGATTACAAAAAGATGTACTGGATAAATTTGAAGGAAAATTTACTGCACAGAGAAATTTTTATGAAATCATTTTTGAACAATAAGGTTTATCATTAAAATAAAAAATGCCCGGGTGATCCCGGGGCATTTTTTATTTTATACACTGAACTATTTAACTTTTAATTTTTTACGGGTAGCCTTATCTACTTTATCTGTTTTATCATTGATATCATCGCCTTCATCATTTGTCTTATTTCCGCCTAATTTTGCAAAGTCGAATTTCAAGGTAAACCTGAAGGTATTATCCAATGGGTTTCTTGCACCGCCTGTTGGAATAAGATAGGAGAAATCCAATCCGAATACACTGTATTTAACACCTACGCCTGTTGAAACAAAACGTCTGTTTCCTTTATCTTTTGCTTCTAAGAAATAACCCACACGTGCAGCAAAAATATGGTCATACCAATATTCTGTACCGATCCCCATGGTCCACTCCCGCATTTCTTCTTTAAATCCGCCCGGAGCATCCCCTAAGGATGTAAACATACCTTTAATAGAAGATTGTTGTTTGAAATAAGGAACGCCTGTCGTGGAATCAATCCCACCTTTGGGTGTTGGAACCAGTAATTTATTAAAATCTGCATAAATTCCCCATTCATGATATTTGTTAGGCTGTAAACGGAATCCGATTCCTATCCCTAAATTAGCAGGAATAAAGTCTTTCTCTTTTGCGTTGGCTGTGTAGGCAATTTTGGTCCCCATGTTTGTTACCGCAAATCCGGTCATAAGGTTTGCTTTCATTTTTTTCTTTCCAACTGTCATATCCAGGTTATAGGTACCTGAAAGGTCAGCACCAAAAGCATTCCCGGCTTTTATCGGTTCGCTGCCGATATTTTGTCCTGATGCCAGGTTAGAATAAATATAACGGAATGCCACGCCCAATGCAAAGTGTTTACCAAATTTCCTTGAATATCCTAAATCATACGCTAATTCCCGCGGGTGACCGCTACCGATAGGGTTACCGGCGGCATCTGTAAAATCAATATCTCCCAAACTAAAAAATTTCAGGGAAGTATGTATTACGTCATTTTTTGAAATCTTATAGTAAAACGTAAAATGCGTCATATAGATATCAGTAATGCCTAACGCACGCAACCATGGTGCATAGGATAATGACAGTCCCAGTCTCTTTTTTGCAAAAGCCAGTTTAGAAGCGTTGTAAAAGGTAGTATTCGGATCTACGGAGGTGGCAATACCCACATCTCCCATACCCCCGCCACGGGCATCCGGAATGATACGCAAAAATGGAACAGCTGTATTTACAACTCGTGTAAGTGAATTATTAATTGTATTATTTCCCTGCGCTATAATCTCTGTATAAAAACACGTAAACAGCAATGCAGTAAACAGAATGTTGGGTCTCAAAATATATCTCATGTAAAAATTGTTAAAATTAGATTTAGTGTAAATTTACATCCATATTATTTATTTATCGTGTTTTTTGTAATTGTAATCATTCTGAGTTAGAATTTGAAAACGTTAAAATGGTAAATTTATTTGAAAAAATCTAATTTAGTATCACTAATTTTTGGTATTGACTTACTTTTTTTCCACCATCATCTTTCAATGAAATCCTGTAAATATACACTCCTTTGCCGATTTTATCACCATAATCATCTAAACCATCCCATGATACATCATTTACCCTGTAACCATCTGTGTTGATAGTTTTAGTAATTGTTTTAATAACTTTCCCTGAAACCGTAAATATTTCTATCCTCAAATCCAGAGGAACACCCGGTTTATTATGTTCAAACATAAATTTGGTATTGGTCGTAAAAGGATTTGGATAATTAAGCACATGGGACAGCGCTAAATTGGCTTTTTCCTCCACTAAAAACTCTGTGTAACCAACCCCGGAATTATTCAAAACATCCCATGCTTTTACCTGCAGGGTATGTCTTCCAACAGCTAATTTTGAAAACGGATAATTTACGATGCCTCGTGTAATGTCATCTACACTTGTTTCGTAAAAATCATTCAGGTTGTACATTTTTTTTGTATCGTTATCTACTATTGCCGTAATATCATGTCCCACTCCGTTACCCGATGTGTTTATTCCATTTTCGTCATATAATTTTGAAAATAATTTCGGGGTTTCATCTGTGATTCCACCAAATACAAATTTATCATCATTTAAAAAAACATCTACATCCGGTCCTATATTATCAGTTAAAATAGTATCGCTGGCACCACCGATAATAATATCTGAAGTGTACCCTCCGGCATCTGTATTATCGGAATTTGCGTACAAACTTATTTTCCCAAATCCATAATTGTAATCAATATCCTTAGGCACCAGAAAGGTAAATTTGAATATACCGTTGGTTACTTTGGCCTTGCCTTTATAGATAATATTTTTTTGTAATGAAAAACTAAAAGGCGAACTGCCATCCGGATTATCCGGGCCAACAGGATCATTTACCAATGTATTGATAGTTTTTGCTTTATCATAAATGCTGACAGATGCGATGCCATTGAATGAACCAAGTAATATATTGTTATCACGCACTTCCCCTTCAATAGTTATTTTAGATAAAGCCTTTAATGTATCATGCGGAGAAGAGAAAAAAACATTATTTATTTTTGTAGCGACCACATCATATTTCGGGAAAGCCAATCGCAGTGCCGGGTCTCCTAAAAGCGTAAATTTACGGTTACCGTCAAAAGTATTGGTTGTCTTTTTTGCTTCCCTGATGATATCGCCCAAGTTCATTTGTTCATCCGAATACGCATTCACCATTTGCGCCATAAAATTATCGTTCATGGTTTTATTCCTGTTGGAATACACCACACGTGTTGTGGTTACCAGCCCGATACCACCGCCGCCTGATTTAAATAATACGCGTTCTCCGGCTGTATACTCGTCAATTTTATCATAAGGTGCAAACTCACAAGTTGCCGTAATAAACAAAGGTAGTTTGGTGGCATTATCCCATTGCCCGATATCATCGACGGTCAGAATTCTTTCTTTAGCCAATCCTACCGGACCTCCATGACCTATATAATTCAAGAATAAGGTACCGGTAAATAATTTCCTGTTGATGGCTTCATTTACCGCAGGATAAGTAGCGCCGCCGGCAGAAGATTGCTGTTGAAATGCGTCTAAATATATTTTATCGACGTTTGATTTTTTTTCTGCAACTCTATAGTTATCTGCTATTGAATTTGCATCCGAAACGTGTATGTTAAAATCTTCATCATCTGCAATAAATACACCCTGGTTGCGCCAATCGCCGTATGCAGCATTGGAATAATACATTTTTATTTTGTCAACCGCCAACTGTGCTTTTGATACATCATCCGCCGGTATCCGGCCAACACCTACATCTTCTATCTCTGATGATGTGTTCGTGATATTAGCACCTTCATTATCATCCAGCAATCCAAAATAATCATCTGATACATATGTTTCCAGTGTCTCGTAAGTTTTATCGCTTTCGTAAGTCGGCATTAAATTATCACCCAGGTTTTTATTATCATACGTTCCGTCCCCAAAGAGCAACAAATATTTTGGCATTTGTGCTACATCACCGTTTGCTCTGTCGTAAAACATTTTAGTAAAATCACGTACAGCCGTAATATCATTCGTGCCTGACGAAAATTCATTAAAAACCATATTTAAATCTGCTACTGCCACTTTTAAATTTTGTTTATCCCTGTGAAACTGGGCCAATTCTTCCGCTTGCTGCAAATAAGCACTTCTTGTTACAATCAACATATCCTGTTGAGGCAGTGCATGTAAATTTTGATTTACCACTCTGCCGGTCGCAACGGGAGTTTCATTAGATGTTTCCACCGCAACAAACTCTTTCAGGGAGTCGGTTGCAATATTAAACGATGCAATATTACCTGAAAGGTTGTAATTAATTTTCTGCACGGAGAAGGGATTTGTGACATCCCAAATCTCGACATTAGCATTTATATTTTGTATTTCAAACTTTGAAATACTGCCAGTTCCAACGGATGCAATGCTTCTGAAATACAATGGCTGACCATTATACCTCAGGGTAGAAACAGCATTGATTTGCAAATAATCCAGCCATCCTTTTGTATTGAAATCACCGCTGCGGTCGTAAGATAAATTTATATGGAAACCGGGGGAAAGATTTGACAGCAAAAACTGTCTTTCCACCCTTGTTCCGGCATCGTCAATGTCAGGGTAAGGTACTGCTACATTAGGAATAAAAATATTATTTACGTTTGAAGAGTTATCAGAAGACACTGTAAAAGTGGAGCCAAAAGTACTTGATTTCCCAACAACGGCAATATCCAGTTTAGTAAGCTGAGAGGAAATTAAATTCGGCAAATTAAAGCTGTAGGATTTATCTGTCATCCCTCCAAATTCATCTCCGATAAATTGCTTTCCGGATTGTGCAATATTCACTTTATCATCCTCTATAAAAGCATAATCATCATAGGTTGAAATATTTTTCGTTTCTGTTAAAGGCGAAGGATTTACGGAAGTAATTCTTGCACCTGCCCCCGCATCTGCTGTTATAAAGAAATTCTTAGTATCGCTGTACAAGTGTTTTTTAGCTATAAAAAATTGTTTAGATGCATCATATACCCATTTTTCCGGCCCCGGCAGATAAGCCAGGACATAATCTCCTGATTGAAAACGATTAGCCGATGCAGTTACTGTCTTCAGGGGAATTTCTCGGGAATCATCATCTTTTTCTGCGCCGGCAAGTTCGGGCAACATACCCGCCCGGCTTCCAAATATTCTGAGATTCGCAGGATTGATATTATCTATATCGATGCCCAGATTCTTTAAAAATGTATAATCCAGTTTATAAACTCCTGCTTTTGTTATGCCTATCTTAAACCATTTACCACTGCTAAGTATTGAATTGGGAGCATAAATCCTGTTAGAAATTCCTAATAATCTGTTTGCAGATGATGAAGACGGAGCTACCGATAAATTAAAAGAAGATAAAACTTCTACCTGACCATTATTTATAATAAATGGAAAAACAGTAAGCGTTGTGATTTTGTTTTTTCTTTCAATACCAACAGTATTATTTACAATTAATTGATTGCTCAGCAATCTTAGTTGCGCTGGCGTCAGATTTATTCCTGACAGAGGTTTATATACCGGGTTTGTAACTTTAGCTTCTACTGAGCCATTGTTACCAATATTTACCGTTTTTGAAAAAACAGGTAATCCCAGAAAATCAACGGGATAAACGGCACCGGAAAAGTGTATTTCCTTTTTATCGATTTTCCAGTCAATATTTATAGAATTATTAAAATCCTGACCATATAAAACAGCTGTGTTAAAAACTAAAATCAACAGCAGTATTTTATATCTAAATCTTATCATTTTTGGCTTCAAGATTAACTAATTGTTAGATGTGTTAACGGGTAAAAACGTTGTACAGTATATTTTATGCAATTTTACGCTAAAAAACAATATTTTGAACTATTTCCCGTTAAATAAAGTTAGTCGAAATATTTTGCAGATTAATTAATTTGCTATATCTTTGAAATAATTTTTTAAAAAGCCGAAAAAATGACCTACAAAAGAATGAGAAATTTCTTACACCTAACTATTGTTGCAGGTGTATTAGCAGTTAGCTGTAAAGGTGGCGGGGGAAAAACCGGTGCATCTTCTACAACTGGCTGGAACTACAACGATAAAAAATGGGGTGGTTTTGAGAGATCCCCAAACACGCAGCAAATTACCGGTCCAAATTTAGTATTAGTGGAAGGCGGAACCTTTGTGATGGGTGCTACTGAAGATGATTTATTGTATGAAAATAACAATATTCAACGCAGAACCACTGTTTCTTCATTTTATATGGACGAAACGGAGGTAACTAATCTTGACTATCAGGAATATATATATTGGCTGGAAAGAGTATTCGGTACAGATCACCCTGAATTTGTTAAAACTGCAAAACCAGACTCTATGTGCTGGAGAAGAAACTTAGCTTACAACGAACCGTATGTTAAATACTACTTTACACACCCTGCATATAATACTTATCCTGTTGTTGGTGTAAACTGGTTACAAGCAAGTGAATACTGCAAATGGCGTACAGACCGTGTAAATGAAATGATCCTCGTAAAAGAAGGTTATTTAGATTTAAATGCTAATCAGAAAAATGAAGATAACTTCAACACTGAAGCATATGCTGTAGGATTATATCAAGGTGCTACTAAAAAACAAAAAGAAGATTTAAATCCAAACGGATCCGGCAAAAGAAATGTAAATGGAAAAGACGGTATCTTATTACCTGATTACAGACTTCCAACAGAAGCTGAATGGGAATATGCTGCTTTAGGTTTAAGAGGAAACATGCCAATGCCGGGTGAAGAAGTGGTAACAGACAGAAGAATCTACCCTTGGGACGGAGCAACTTTCCGTTATCAGAGACATGACAAAAACCATGGTGACTTCATGGCTAACTTTATGAGAGGACGTGGTGACTACATGGGTGTTGCAGGTGCTTTAAATGATAATGCAGAGATTACTTCTGATGTACATGCAAACTATCCGAATGATTTCGGTTTGTTTAACATGTCAGGTAATGTGAACGAATGGACGCAAGATGTTTATCGCCCAATGACAGAATCTGACGGTGATGATTTAAATACATTCCGTGGTAACATCTTTATGAAACCATCTATGGATGAAGGCTTAGACAGCATGGGCAGAATTAAATATGTTCGTGAAGATGACGGAGACTTAACTAACAGAAGAAATTACAGAAAATCATACGCATTGGATTATAATGACGGAGATTCTTCTTCTCAGGTTGAATACCAATATGGTGTTTCTACTTTAGTAAATAATAAAGCAAGAGTTTACAAAGGTGGTTCATGGAGAGACAGAGGATATTATTTATCTCCTGGTACAAGAAGATTCTTAAACGAAGACCAATCATCTGATGACATCGGTTTCCGTTGTGCAATGGTACGCGTAGGTTCTCCGGATGGAAATAAATTTGGCGGAAAAGGATTTGGCGTGATGGGCAAAACTATCTCTAAAAACAGTAAAGCAAGAAAATACAAATAACAGATACACAAACTGTATATAAAAAGTCCCGCGAATACTCGCGGGACTTTTTTATTTTAGCATATGGAAATAAAAGAACTATATAGGCTTTTTTTGCAATCGAACGGTATAACTACTGATACACGAAAAATTGAACAGGGAGAATTATACTTTGCCTTAAAGGGACCTGCCTTTAATGGTAATACATTTGCAGAAAAGGCAATAGAACAAGGAGCCTCATATTCTATTATTGATGAAGCAATTTTTAAAACTAGTGATAAATGTATTTTAGTAGAGAATGTGTTAATTACATTACAACAGTTAGCCAATTATCATTTGAATCAAATAAATCCTAAGGCTGTAATTGCGATCACAGGCTCTAATGGTAAAACCACTACAAAAGAATTGGTACATGCCGTTCTGGATACCACTTTCAAAACACATTACACCAAAGGTAATTTAAATAACCATATCGGCATTCCTTTAACATTACTGGAAATGAAGCCCGATACTGAAATTGCCGTGATAGAAATGGGTGCCAATCATCAGAAAGAAATTGAAAGCTATTGCAAATACGTAGAACCGACACATGGCATCATCACGAATTGCGGCAAAGCCCATCTGGAAGGCTTTGGTGGCGTCGAGGGTATCCAAAAAGGAAAAGGGGAATTATATGATTATTTAAAAGAACACCATGGTACCGTTTTTGTAAATGGTGATGATATTAATTTAAAACGGATGTTAAGCAACAGGAATATATCTGATTTCATCTCTTACGGAAAGGAATCCTCTAATAAATATAACAGCAGGATTTTAGTGGACAATCCGTTTTTAAAAATACAGTTTGAAGAGGTAGAAATAGATTCTGCTTTATTTGGCAGCTATAACTACAGTAATATCATGTGTGCCATTGCTGTTGGAAAATATTTTGATGTAACAAATCTCAAAATAAAAAATGCAATAGAAAATTATCAGCCAACGAATGCACGTTCGCAGGTAGTCGAAAAAAACGGTTATCAATTAATTTTAGATGCCTATAATGCCAACCCTACCAGTATGCAGCATGCACTGGAAAGCTTTGCAAAATCATCTTCCAAAAAGAAAATTGTTATTTTAGGTGATATGTTCGAATTAGGAGAAGATGCACCGAAAGAACATCAGTTTATTGCCAGTTTATGCGAGCAATTGCATTTTGATAAGATTATTTTGGTAGGCAATGATTTTGTTAAAACACAAACGGGTGCTTCCGTACTGAAATTTCCGACTACAACAGAAGCACAAGTCTGGTTTCAGCAACAGGATTTCACTAATGCTGAAATTTTGCTCAAAGGCTCCAGAAGTATGAAAATGGAAAAAGTAGTGGAATAATTGATTTTCACGATCTTTTTCATAGCTCAAATCAAAAATTTTAAATAAAATCCATTTTTTTCTTTGTTTTAAATTTATTTGATTTACATTTGTGACTAATTAGTCAGTCATAATCATGGTAATTACAAAAACAACAGAAAAGAACAGCGATAAACGTAAAGCTATTTTGGATGCTTCTTTGAAGTTATTTTGCGAAAAATGTTTCCAGGATACCTCAACAGCAAGTATATCCCAGCAGGCAAATGTTGCCACCGGAACGCTTTTCCTGTACTTTGAGAATAAAGAAGCCTTGGTAAATGAACTTTATTTAGAGTGTAAGGAAGATTATGCAAGTTTTATGGAAAAAGACGTGTGGAATAACCTGACATTTAAAACTCAACTGAAACATATTTGGGAAAGAGGCCTGGAATGGCGGATAAACAACCCGGATAAGCTAAAATTTATGATGCAATTTTGTACATCACCCTATATCACCAAGCTCACTAAAGAAAAAGCACTGATGAGGGTTACCCTGTTAAATGATGTCGTAAAAAAGGGAATTGCGAGTAAAGAAGTCTCTGCATCTGATGAAGAATTGCTTTCTGCAATGCTTTCCGGATATTTTCATACTTCCGGCTTGTTTCTGATGGATAATGTAAATCATAAAAATTACAATAAATGGAAAGACGAAGCATTTGATTATATCTGGCGTGGCATCCATTGATTTTTTTTATAAAAAATTATGACTGATTAATCATTCAAAAAACACATTTATTTCACATATACAACAAGTATGAAAACAAAAATACAACTATTCACTCTCTTGTTAATGTTGCAGGGTATATATACCAAAGCACAAACTGCCAACGATAGTTTGCTGCAACAAGCAACTTTACCAAATATTATTGATTATACGATTAAACATTTACCTGTTATTCAAAAATCCATCATTGATGAGGATATAACAAGGATTCAGGTAAAAAGCAGGATTGCAGATTGGTATCCACAACTGGATTTTAACTATAACATCCAGCATAATTTCCAGTTACAGACGGCTTCTTTTGGCGGCACCATCTTTCAGCTGGGCAATAAAAATACATCTTTGGGTCAGGTAGCATTAAGTGAAAATATTGTCAACCCGAATCTGATACTTGCAGTTAAAACTGCAAAAACGACCAAAGTATATGCCGGACAAATTACAGACAATGTGAAGATTGATGCTGTAGTAAATGTGAGCAAGGCATTTTATGATGTGATATTAACCAGTCAGCAAATAAAAGTAGCAGACGAGGATATCACCCGTTTGGAACGCAGTTTAAAAGATGCAACGGCACGTTATGAAAGCGGTATCGTAGACAAAATAGATTACAAGCGCGCTACCATTTCTTTGAACAATGCAAAAGCATTAAAGACAAGCAGCGAAGAAATACTGAAAGCCAAATACGAATATTTAAAACTGTTAATGGGTTACCCGAATAAAGCTGCTTTAAAAATCTTATACGACAGCACACAAATGTCAAATGAAATTGCTTTTGATATTACACAACCGGTAAACTATTCTGCACGAATTGAATATCAGTTATTGCAAACACAAAAGAAACTACGAATTGAAGATTTAAAATATTCCAAGTACTCCTTCATGCCAATCATATCAGGGTTTGGTGCATACAACATGAATTTTCTAAATAATGACGGGTTACAATTATACTCCAAGAATTATCCAAATTCATATGCGGGATTATCTGTAGTAGTGCCACTTTCAAGAGGTGGTAAACGACTGATGAATATCAAACAGTCAAAATTCCAGATTAAGAAAACAGATTTAGATATTACGGAAACGGAAAACAGCATCAACGCGGAATATGCACAAGCTATTGCAAACTACAACAGCAACCTTGCAAACTTCCAATCACTAAAAGAAAACTTATCGATGGCAAATGAAGTGTACGGCATTATTGATTTACAATACCGCTCAGGCATCAAAACTTACTTAGAAGTAGTAATAGCTCAATCAGATCTTCGTACCTCACAAATCAATTATTACAATGCATTATACCAACTGCTGGCAGCTAAAATAGATCTTCAAAAATCTCTGGGGCAAATAAAATATTAATACTCAAACAACCAAATATGACACATTCATTCTCAAAAAAAACAATACTGACAGTTATAACAAGCATTATGTTATTATCTTCTTGTCATAACAATAACAGTACACCGCAGTGGGACCCCAATGCAGCAGTGGATGTAGTTACAGAAAAAGTAACTGCACAACCAGTTTCATACGCTGATCAATTTCCCGGAACAGTGGTTGCATTGAATCAGGTAGATTTACGTCCTCAAGTAAGCGGTTATATCACCGGCGTCTATTTCAACGACGGTGACCGTGTTTCTAAAGGTCAGAAATTATACACGATAGATGAACAGATGTATTCTGCCAATTACCAGCAGGCATTAGCGAACCAGCAAGTAGCAGAAAGCAATTTAATTAAAGCCCAAAAAGATGCAGACCGTTACCACGAACTGGAAACAAAAGATGCGGTGGCAAAACAGCAAGTGGATTATGCAAATTCTGCACGTGATGTAGCGTTAAAACAAGTAGAAGCTGCCAAAGCAAACGTAAAAAGCTTACAAACAAGCGTAAAATACACCACTATAACAGCACCATTCAGTGGCACCATCGGTATCTCACAGGTAAAAACAGGTACTGCGGTAACAGCCGGAGTAACACTTTTAAACACCGTATCTACAGACAATCCGGTGGCAGTTGATTTCTCTATCGACCAGAAAGAAATTTATCGTTTCAGTAAATTACAACAACAACAATCTGCAACTGATTCTACATTTAAAATTGCTTTCGGTGAAAATGAGGTATATCCTTATTCAGGTAAACTGGATTTGCTGGACCGTGCAGTAGACCCGACAACAGGAACATTGAAAGTGCGTTTAAATTTCCCGAATCCGCAAAATTTGTTACGCTCGGGTATGACTTGCAACGTGCATGTATTAAATGACAACCACACTCCTGTTGTCTTAATTCCAAACAAAGCAGTAACCGAACAACTCGGAGAATTCTTTGTATATGTTGTTGCAGGCGATAAAGTTTCACAACGCAAGGTAACATTGGGTACAGCCATCGGGCAAAACATCATTATTAAAGAAGGTGTAAAAGAAGGTGAAGTGATTGTAACGGACGGAGTTCAAAAATTACACGAAGGTTCTGTTATAAAAACAGGCGATGCAGCGGCTCCTGCAAAAAAATAATTACCATTTAAACCAACCAAGAAATGATTGCGAATACTTTTATAAAAAGACCTGTCACGGCTATAGTGATTTCTATAGTGATTGTGGTTACAGGCTTAATAGCATTATTAAATTTACCGGTGGCACAATATCCTGACATCACCCCTCCGCAGGTTTCGGTGTCGGGTGTGTTTACAGGTGCAGATGCACAAACGGTAGAACAAACCACCACTACTGCTATAGAAACACAAATCAACGGAACACCCGGTATGTCGTATATCTCCAGCACCAGTACAAGTGACGGACGTTCAAACATCAGTGTTTCTTTTGATGTGGGAACAAACATTGACATTGCAGCACTGGATGTGCAAAACCGCGTGAGCGTGGCAGAGCCAACACTACCGGATGGCGTAAAGCGTTTAGGGCTTTCTGTACGTAAACGTAACCCGGGTATTATGATGGTAATTGCTTTGTTTTCTCCTAACAATTCACACGATGAAACTTTTCTCGGAAACTATTCCAACATCTATATTAAAGATGCCTTACTGCGTGTAAAAGGGGTGGGTGATATCACCTCTTTCGGAGATGATTTTGGTATGCGTATCTGGATTAATCCTGATAAGCTGACTGCCTTGAATATGACCACTAATGAAGTATTAGCTGCGCTACAAGACCAGAACTTACAGGTAGCAGCAGGTTCTGTCGGCGGTGCACCGCAACAGGCAGCACAGGCTTTTGAATACAATGTTTTTACCAATAGCCGTTTAAACAAAAAAGAAGAATTTGAAAACATAGTGGTAAGAAGCAATGCAGGCTCTGTAACTTATTTGAAAGATGTAGCGCGTGTTGAATTGGGTAAGTTTACTTATGGAAATAACGCTTACGTAAATGGAAAGAAAGCGGCGTTCATGTTGATTTTTCAATCACCGGGTGCGAATGCATTGCAAACATATGATGCGGTGAACAAGGCAATGGTAGAAATGAAAAAAACATTCCCGAAAGACGTAGATTATTTAGTGCCTTACGAAACTGTTTCTGTAGTAAGCGCATCCATCAAAGAAGTAATCTATACCTTTATTGAAGCATTGCTTTTAGTAATCATCGTAGTCTATTTGTTTTTACAAAACTGGCGTGCTACCTTGATTCCGGTGCTGGCAATTCCTGTTTCCCTGATTGGAACATTTGTATTGTTCATCCCTTTAGGATTCTCTATAAATACACTTACTTTATTTGGTATGATACTCGCAATTGGTATAGTGGTAGATGATGCCATTGTGGTGGTAGAAGCCGTACAGCATAATATCGACCATGAACACATGAATCCGAAACAAGCTACGTATAAAGCGATGAAAGATATTTCGGGGCCGGTAGTGGCTATCGCATTAATATTAGCAGCCGTATTTATTCCTGTAGGGTTTATCCCCGGGATAGTCGGACGTTTATACCAGCAGTTTGCCATTACGATCGCAGTGTCCGTTTTAATTTCTGCGTTTGTCGCATTATCATTAACTCCTGCCTTATGCACTATCTTATTAAAGAAAGCAGACCCGAACAGGAAAAGAAATATTATACAACGATTTTTTGACGGATTCAACCGATGGTTTGAGAAAGTAACAAGCGCGTACACGCATGCCGTTTCCAAATGGATGAAACGCTCTGCATTGGTTGTTATAATGCTGGTTTGTTTATTTGTGGGATTGGGTTTTTTATTCAAAGCAAAACCGACAGGCTTCATTCCGAGAGATGACCAGGGATATATGTTTGTTACCTACGAATTACCGGAAGCGACTTCCATTACAAGAAACGTAGAAACTTTACATAAAATCATTGCGCAGTTAAGCGATATTAAAGCGATTAAGAATACGGGTGCCATTGCAGGGTTGAATGCGGTAAGCCAGTCGAACAAATCGAATATGGGTACCATCTTTATTTTATTTAAGCCATGGGAAGAACGCAAAGGAAAAGGCGGCAGCCTCGATGAAATCATGGCGGATGTGAGTGCACGGATGTCTAACATTAAAGAAGCAAACATCATGGCGATTGCTCCTCCATCCATACAAGGTTTGGGCAGCACCGGTGGTTTTACATTTGAATTACAGAAACGCGAAAGTACAGATGACATCAAAGCATTTGAAAAAGCAAGCAACGACTTCTTGGCAGCATTGCGTCAGCGTAAGGAGATTGGGATGGCATATAGTTTCTTTAATGCAAAAACACCGGGTTACCAGGTAGATGTTGACCGTGTAAAAGCAAAAAAGTTAGGCGTGAATCTTACAGATATTTATGGTACTATGTCCACCTTATTAGGAAGTTCTTATGTAAATGATTTCAATCTATATGGAAGAAATTTCAGGGTAATGGCACAGGCAGACAGCAGTTATCGCGGGTCATTATCATCCTTGGGAAAATATTATGTACGCAATGCGACAGGCAGCATGATACCCCTGAGTGCATTGGTAACTGCTAAAGTAATTGAACAGCCTGCCATGATTGCACATTACAATATTTTCCCAACGGTAGAAATAAACGGCGAACCAGCAAAAGGATACAGTTCGGGACAAGCGCTACAGGCGCTGGAAGAAGTAGCAAAGAAAACGTTGCCCGCAGGTTACGGATATGAGTTTTCAGGATTAAGCCAGGAAGAGAAAAAAGCAGGCAGCAGTTCCTTATTTATTTTCCTGCTTTCTATCTGTTTTGTATTTTTATTCTTGGCTGCTTTATATGAAAGCTGGACAATTCCATTCTCTGTATTATTTGCGGTACCGATTGGTGCGTTCGGTTCTATTCTCACACTCACCTTCATTCCTTCACTGGATAACAATGTATATGCACAAATCGGTTTGATTACATTGATTGGATTAGCAGCGAAGAATGCCATCCTGATTGTGGAGTTTGCAAAAGAACGTGTTGACGGGGGCATGAATATTATCAAAGCAACCTTGCAGGCAGTACAACTTCGTTTGCGGCCTATCGTAATGACATCACTTGCATTTATCTTCGGTGTATTACCATTGGCATTTGCAACCGGTGCAGGTGCACAAGCACGTAAAACAATTGGCTGGACGGTTTTTGGTGGCATGTTGGCCGCAACAACTTTAGCGATATTTGTTGTACCGGTTTTATTTGTACTGATCATGAAAATAGCTAATCGTAATAAGTTGATACCGGCAGATGAATCAGAATAATAATTCCATATAAAGAATCAATAAATAAAAAGGCATCATTCACACGATGCCTTTTTTATTATATTATTGCCCCGGAGGCGGACCATTTCCGGGAGGCGGACCCATCATAAAATCTTTAGGTTTATCTGCACTTTTACCCGCACCTATTTTTTTAAGTGTATAAGTTACTGTTCCCATGAAATAACGACGCAATGCGGTTGAACTTATATCCTCTGTATAAATTTCCGTTACATTCCGTGTAATGGCCTTATTCTGATTTAAGATATCAATTGCACTGAATTTCACTTCCAGGTTTTCATCTTTCAGGAACTTATACGCTAAGGATGCATTCAGTAACCAGTAACTGGTATTATAGGCATTGGAACCGCCCGCATTTAATGTATTGCTTACAGAAGTATTGAACACAAACCCTTTCCAGAACTGGTAATTGAATTTAACAGATGCCGTATGATTAAAATAATTATTGTTGTTTTGTTGCTGCAGTGAATTTTTTATGATGTTATAATTTCCATTGTATGAAATCGTAAAATCAATTTTTTTAGAGATGTTGCTGCTCAGTACAAAGCCCGCATTAAACGCAAATGAATTAGCTGTATTGCGCGCGGCATTTATTAAGGTTGGCGTTCGTGCATATACAAATCCGCCATTCACATTCATATTGCTTTTTAATTTGCTGATGGGGAAACCATAAGTAATAAATGTGCGCGCATTCCAGTAACCATGAAGATTGGTGGGTTGTATAAATTGTGTACCGGAGGCCGCAAATACTCCGTTAATGGTGGTATCGTTGGTAAATATAGTAGTAGAGTTAGCGATATAATTACGGGTATTGGTAGCGTTTGCAAAAATAAAAAGGTTGGTCGCTTTATCAGTGATTGACTTACCGTAACGCAGACCGATAGTCTGTGAAAAACTCTGTTTCAGGTTCGGATTTCCCGAGGTCAATATCAGGGAGTTACTGTTATCAATAACATCCTGCAATTGAGAAATAGACGGTGGATTAGTATTTGTTCTGTAAAAGAAATTGATATTTTCTGTTTTAGAGAATTTGTAATTCAAGGTCGTGGTGGGCAAAGCAGAAACAAAATCCTTGTTTACATTAACAGTATTTGGAAATGATTTATGGCTTTTCAATAATGCATCCTGTGCATTCACGCCAATCATCCAGTTGAGTTTTTGATTATTATACCGGTAAGAAATTCCAAGTTTATTCGTAAGATAAGTATTCGTGAATTGATTACTCAAGGCTGTATCCAATAACGTATAAGCATCTGTCAGTGCATCATAATTATCTGTATTTTTCTGAGAAGTTGTTTTCGTATAAGATGCTCCGTAGTTAATAGCCAATTGTCCATATTTCCTGACAGGTTCTGTATAAACGATATTCCCACCGATTGTATAGCTTCTTGTTTTTAGATTGCTTTTTTGATTAATGGAATCTGTTACCACTGTTGAATCTGTCGGGGAAGTATTCAATGTAAATAAATCTCCGTTTGCATTTTTTGTATTAGCGGCTGTATTCAGATTAAAAGAAATCGTCCTTCCCTTTTTCTTAAATTTGTGTTGATATAAAATGTCGTTGGAGAAATTAATTCCAAATTGCTTGCTGTTCTGGTTGTTTTGTGTAGAACTTTCCACAGCCTCATTATTTCTTGTATTCGTGGCATTTAATATTGAATTTGAAATATAATTCTGAGTACTGAATGACGGTGTGATTGTCAATGCATTGGATGAATCAATAGCATATTCAATTTTCAGGTTCAGCCTGTTGTTAAAATTTTTACTGGTCACTTCTTTGGTCTCATTATAGACCAAGCCACTATCGCTGTTGGAAATATAATTCCGTACACCCGAACTTAGATTTGCATTCTTCGTTCCATTAAAAAAATAAGACCCTGAAAGCGTAACCTTTTTCTGCTTACCTAATTTGTTCGTATAATTTAATCCCAATGCGGAAGTCGTTGCAATCCCATTTTGCTGACCCACTAAAAAATTACCGATGGAGCTATTGCCACCACCACCACGGCCACCTTGTCCTCCGCTGCCTCTGTTGCCTCCACCCTGACCCCCGCTATTATTTCCCGAGCCTGTTGCGCCGACCAAATCCTGTATATTAAAATTTTGCTGGTTGATATTATTACTCATTGCTAAAATGGAAAAACGCCGGTCGCCTTTAAATGTATTAAAATTAAAACCTGCATTATACCTGTTATCAGGGCCGCCGTATCCGGCGTAGAACTTTCCGAATTTCGAATTCCCCAATCCGTTTTTTGTAATGATGTTGATTGTCTTCTGTGAATTGCCGTCATCAAACCCTGTAAAAGATGCCTGGTCGCTCATCTTATCGAACACCTGCACTTTATCGATGATATCCGCAGGCAAATTTTGTATGGCTGTTCTCGGGTCATCACCATAAAATGGCTTACCGTCTATCAATACTTTTTTCACATCTTCCCCATTTACTTTCACACTTCCATTATCTGATGTAACTCCGGGCATTTTCTGTAATAAATCTTCCGTAGTGGCATCTTTGTTTGTTTTAAATGCATCTGCATTGTATTGCGATGTATCACCTAATTGCTGTACGCGAATCTGTTTATCTTTTATTATTACCTCTTTCAATAATTTACTGTCTTCTGTCATGGAAACAGTCTTCAAATCAACACTCTTGTCATTTATGACAATTTTCTTATTAACGTCTTTGTAACTGATATAACTGATATTCAAATTATATGTTCCATTGCCAATATTTGTAATAATAAAATTGCCATCTAAATCTGTACTGGTCCCTTTAATTTTCGTACTGTCTTCAGTATCCGTTAGTAAGATATTTACACCGGTCAAAGGTAAATTATCTTTTGTGTCTACTATTGTTCCGGAAAGAAAAGGTGTTTGTCGCTCAGGCGCTTCATTTATTTTCGCAGCATCCATATTAACGACAGTATCCGTTATAACATGTGCTGTGTCCTTAAAGGGTATGCTGTCTTTTATTTGCTGAGGTATGGAGTCTAAAGGTGTTTGCGCATTGGAAATCAAAATACAAAAAAGGAATACTATAAATAGAAAGTACTTTAGCATAGAAAAATTTTAATCATTACAGGCTTAGACTACAAATAAAATGCTGAGTTTAATCTAAGTTAACTAAGTTAACTTAGATTAACATTATTGAGTAATTTTTGTTCAATTCAATACAAAAATTCAGGATAAACGCATCCATTCCCTCATCCATCGTTCGGGGATTTCATTATTCAGTGCGGACAAATAATCTTTGTAGGTACAAGGGATTAATATATGTTTCTGAAGTTCATTTTTATCATAGACGATTTTCATCCACCATCTGTCGCTTTTCTTGCTTTTCAAGAAGATAAAATCATTTTCTGCCTCATCAATCTGCACCATGTACGTGTTAAAGTCTTTTTCATCTACAATCGGGTAATCGTTTCTGCGCAAGCTTATTCCTTCCATAAAATACCAAACCATTTGGGCCAGTTGTTTTGCAGTGATATTACTTTTATCCATATCAGGATTGAAATCATACAAACCAATGCTCATAAGCTGATCGCTCATGCCTGAGTAACGTGCCATAGCGCATGCTTCATCCCCAAACAAACCATTGGGTGATGGATCCGGCTGTGCAGGTGCATCGGAATAGCGGATGGCATTTACATTATACATTACCATAGCGGCTTCACGCAAACAAGGCTCTGCTTCAAACACATGCTCCCGTATTTTTCCAACACGCAAAACATCGTGGTTTTTACTGCTTAAGAAAGACAATTGCTTTTCCTGCATAAAATAAGACTGATATCCCACCAGGTTATATTTTTTTAAAAACCCACTCAGGAAAAAATCTTTAAGATAGGTTTTATGAATATCTACATCACTGTTCTCCCAAACCACTTTAGAAGCAATCTGTGCCACTGTAACCTGATTTTCAAAAATTTCGTATGCCTTGAATTGCGCCGATGCCAGGGCCGCATCCCCACCAATGATAATGGTAATTACATTATGTTTAAACAACTCGTGTAACGTTTCCACTACAGCCACCAAAGTATCCACATACGTGGCACCGGCTTTAATATTCCCCAAATCCAGCAACTGCATACCGTTTGTAAAAGCCGAACATTGATACAACTGTTTACGCACCTCATCTGCTGCTTTTTCCGTCCCTTTATTTGCTATATATCCGCGATAATCTTCCACGCCCAAAATGGCTACCTGGTAATTTTCCAGCGTTTGTTTCTGCTGATATAGATGAATATATTCTTTTGAATACGGATTGGTATAATAATATTGATCTAAAATGGTATTACTAACGGGTTGCAGAAAATCACTAAGCATAAAATATGTTTGAACAAATGTAAGATTAAGTGTTTGAGTGAAAATCGAAAATACTCAACGAGTGTTGATTAAAATCGATGTGGAGTAAACCTGTAATCAGGCGGCCCAGTTTTCCCTGTCTAAACTCCTGAACTGAATAGCTTCTGCCAAATGTTCCATTTGTATATGTTCACTTTTTGCCAAATCAGCAATTATTCTTGCTACCCGTATAATACGTTCATATGCACGTGCAGATAAACCCAAGCGTTTCATGGCGGTGTTCAATAAATTTTGCGATGTTGGATCCAGTATACATGCATCCCTTGTTTGCCTGGTGCTCATTTGTGCATTACAATGTATCTCATTTTCCTTAAAACGTTTTTCCTGTATCAATCTCGCTTCCATGACCCGCTTTCTTATTTCCTTGCTTTTTTCAGACATTCTGTTAGAGGATAAGTCTTCCAAATTTACCGGAGTCACTTCTACATGCAAATCAATCCTGTCTAATAATGGGCCTGATATTTTACTCATGTATTTATGTACTACTCCGGGACCGCATACACAATCTCTTTCCGGATGATTATAATAACCGCATGGACAAGGGTTCATACTTGCCACCAGCATAAAATTTGCCGGATAATCGATGGAGAAACGTGCACGTGAAATATTCACCTTCCGTTCTTCCATGGGCTGACGCATTACCTCTAACACCGTGCGTTTAAATTCAGGCAATTCATCTAAAAATAAAACTCCATTATGCGCTAAGGATATTTCTCCGGGCTGCGGATGACCTCCGCCGCCCACCAATGCCACATCAGAAACTGTATGGTGTGGCGAACGAAAAGGCCGTTGGTATAATAAAGAGGCATTACGTTTTAATTTGCCGGCAACAGAATGTATTTTAGTTGTTTCCAGTGCTTCTTCTAAAGATAAAGGCGGCAATATTGTAGGCATACGCTTTGCCAGCATTGTTTTCCCGGCACCCGGCGGGCCAATCAGAATAACATTATGTCCGCCTGCAGCCGCAATTTCCAATGCACGTTTTATGTTTTCCTGCCCCTTCACATCTGAAAAATCGAACGCAGCATTTTCTATGTTTGTAAAAAATTCTTCTTTTGGCTTTACAATAGTTTGTTCCGGAATAATCTTTCCTGAAAGAAAATCCACCACTTCATCTAAATGCTCTACTCCATACACTTTCAGGCCTTCTACAATTGCTGCTTCTCTTGCATTTTGTTTGGGTAAGATAAAACCGTCAAAACCTTCCTTCTGAGCCTGTATGGCAATGGGTAATGCTCCTTTTATCGGCTGTAGGTTTCCATCTAAAGACAACTCTCCCATTATTATGTATCTGGATAAGTTTTCTGTTTTTAATTGTTCTGAAGCAGCTAAGATCCCGATGGCAATGGGTAAATCATAAGACGAACCTTCCTTGCGAATATCTGCCGGAGCAAGATTGACAATTATCCGTATCCTCGGCATATGGTATTTGTTTACACGCAATGCACTTTCCACTCTGCTCCAGCTTTCTTTGATAGCTGAATCGGGCAATCCGACCAAATAATAATCTTTACCTGAACAAACATTTACTTCAACCATTATTGTTGTTGCGTCGACGCCGAAGACAGCACTACCAAACGTTTTTACCAGCATAATTCAGTTCTTTTGTCTATTGAGATACATAAGGCATAGAAATTCCATAAAAAGTCCGTAACTTTTTTTCCATGAATGTGAAATCAATAGAAAAGAAACCGGTTCGAAGAGGAATTTTCAAACAAAAGAAAGTAAGTAGTTTAGGGGAGTATTCCGGTTATACGACCGCAGATTATAAAGGTTTTGATTATCATTCAGAGTATTTAGAAATGCGGGATGGCATTAAATTGGCAGCTGATATCTTCTTACCAAAGAAAGTGGAAAAGGATAAAAAAATTCCCGCTATTCTATATTTAACACGCTATGTAAGAAGTTTTGAAACAAAGTTTCCGTTCAGTTTACTATCTAAAACCTTGTTTGGACAAATCAGTAAAAAAGAAATTGATTTTTTTACTTCGTATGGTTATGCTGTTGTAGTGGTGGATGTTCGGGGTACCGGTGCTTCATACGGCACACGCCACATGGAATTCAGCCCGGAAGAAGTGGAAGACGGCAGGGAGATTGTGGATTGGATCATTTCACAAAACTGGAGCAATAAAAAAGTGGGCTCTACCGGCATCTCTTATTTAGGCACTACCGCAGAAATGTTATTAGTGAACAAACATCCGAATGTAAAGGCCTGCATACCGCGAAGCAGTATCTTTGATTTGTATAATGATATTGTTTTCCCGGGAGGTGTACGTCATGGAAAATTCATTGAGGTTTGGCGCGACACGACTTTATCGCTTGATAAAAATAATCTGAAATACATTGGCGCCGTTGCAAGCATGGTTATTAAAAATCCAAAGCCGGTAAAAGCAGATGCTACCTCAGAGCAATATAAAACTGCACATGCACAGCATCAAAGTAATTTTGATATTTTTTCGGGGATGTATAAGATTACTTTTCGCAACGATGTGCATCCTGATCTAAAAAGAAGTATCAATGAATTTTCTGTGCATTATTACAAAGACAAAATATCTGCATCTAAAACACCCGTTTACCGTATTGGTGGCTGGTATGACGGCGCGCTTGCAAACTCCGCCATTAAAGGTTTTTTAAGCACAAAGAATTCTGTAAAGTTATTAATCGGGCCATGGGATCACGGTCCGGCGCAAAATATTTCTCCATTTGTATTTTCTAATAAAAAAACATTTTCTGTATGGACAGAAATGCTTCGTTTTTTTGATTATCACTTAAAGGATATTGATAACGGCATTATGGAAGAACCGCCGATTTCTTATTATGCCATGGGCAAAGAACAATGGAGACATGTGTATGACTGGCTGCCGAATGAATCAAAATATAAAACATTTGTATGTTCATCGGACAACAAGCTTGTAGAAAAAGTAAAAGATAAAACAGAAGGTTGTTTGCATTATGCCATTGATCATAAATTTGGAACAGGCGGTGGTGCCCGCTGGAATAGTTTAACAACAAAATACAGATATAACAGACGGATTGCATACGGAGACTGGACAAAACGAACCAAAAATTTACTGCATTTCACTTCAGAGCCCTTGACCAGGAATATGGAGCTGACCGGTCACGCTGCTGCAGAAATATATCTAAGCGCAAATGCTAAAGATGTGCAGTTGTTTGTGTATGTAGAATCTATAGATAAAAACGGTAAAGCAACGCATATTACGGAAGGCCAGTTTCGCGGCATTCACAGAAAAGAGTCAAATAAAAAACCACCGGTGCCTGTGTTTGCACCCTATCATACTTTTAATAAAGAAGATGCTCTGGAATGGATTCCCAATAAAGTAGAAAAAATACATTTTGAATTAATTCCCACATCACATCTGATAAAAAAAGGTGACCGCATCCGGGTTTCTATTGCAGGAACCGATGCTGACCATTTCGATGCAATAGATGATACAGCTTGCAATCCCACATCGATGCAGATTTTTTGTACGCATGAATTTCCATCTGCAGTACATTTACCATTGATAGTTGTTTAAATTAATCAGAGAATTATGAAATAGAGAATAAGAAAATGAAATCGTATCAAATCAACAAGAAAAAGTTTAGATTTGCTGAAACTATTTTCAATGACAAAACATATTCCGAATTCTCTGACACTGCTCAATTTATTTTCAGGCTGCTGTGGCATTGTTGCTTGTCTGCAAAATGAGTATTCATTAGTTCCGGTTTTTATTGGCATTTCATTATTAGCTGATTTTCTGGACGGATTTGTTGCACGTGCATTAAATGTAAAATCCGAGTTAGGCGGACAATTAGATTCTCTGGCGGATATGGTGACATTTGGTGTATTGCCGGGCATTATGTTGTACAGCATCATGCATTACAACGTAAATCTGTTAAGCTTACACACATCATTTGAACCTAAAAGCATTTTGCAGGACGCATGGATTTTAATAGCTTTTATTTATACCTTGTTTGCCTGTTTGCGCTTAGCAAAATTTAATTTAGACACCCGCCAGACAGAAAATTTTATCGGCTTGAATACACCATCAGGTGCTATTTTTATTTTAGGTTTTTATATGCAGTTTTTTGTAAATGGCAATTCGAAGAAAACTGGGATTTTGTCATTTATTCTAAAATGGCTGCGATGATCATTCCTTTTATTCTTGCCTTTTTAATGGTAGCAGAATTTCCGATGTTCAGTATGAAAGGAAATCCTTTTAGCTGGAAACAAAACAAAATGCGTGTATTATTTTTAGTGAGCTGTATTCCTCAGTTTATATTTTTAGGATGGCTGGGTTTAAGTACGGTAATCATCAGCTATGTTGCTTTTGCATTCCTGAATAATATGTTTGAGAAGAAACTAAGCTAAATGATCATCTTCTTCATTCAGAATCTTCAAGGCTGTTTCTTTATCAGTTGAGTTGACCATTAATTCAAAATTGGCAAGGCCAAACTGAAGTTGAGCGACATGTTCATTTTTCATGAAACAATAAATACCGTTTTCTTCTAATTTCAATTTTGCTAATTCAGCATCAAAATTATTGTAATAAATAGCGATTTTAATTAATTTATCTTCCATAATTATTTTTTTTCAGCGACACCTTTCAATTCAAGGCTATTGTATATTAATCTTGCATAATAATGATATGATTTATCACTCATTCCGTCAGAAAGTGGTTCTGATTTTTTAAAAAAATGCAGTCGGGATTCATTATATAGTGTATCCTTTAACCAAATTGTTATATGATCGGGATCATCCATCAACCAACCATTCATTGTAAGATAAACAGAGTCTATTTTAACATTAACTTTTGTAAGTAAAAAAGTATCATTATGTAAATAGATATTCCAAAATGGTTCTGTTCCGTGGATTTGCCATACTCCAATTTTTGGATAGTTTTCTAGTTTTCCTTTCTCTATAAAAGATTCAATTGTAGGATTATCGTTTACTACAGTTTTATCTCTAGATGTATCATTTCTTTGAAATTTACAACCAACAAAAATCAAACATGAAAAAGCAATAACAATTATTCTCATTTGAGTAATTTAAAACAAACTCCCTGTTTGTATTGGCGGAATTTTTCCAATATGTGTATAGGCTTTTGCCGTAGCTTCCCGTCCACGTGGCGTACGTTTCAGATATCCTTCCTGAATTAAAAATGGCTCATACACTTCTTCTATCGTTCCGCTTTCCTCACCCACTGCAGTGGCAATGGTTGTAATACCCACAGGACCTCCGGCAAATTTTTCAATGATAGCAGATAAAATCTTATTGTCCATTTCATCCAAACCATGTTCATCCACATTCAGCTGAGTCAGGGCATACTTCGCAATTTCTAAATCAATTTTACCCGTTCCTTTTATTTGTGCAAAATCCCGCACGCGTCGTAATAAAGCATTTGCAATCCGCGGCGTACCGCGGCTTCTTTTTGCAATTTCAGTGGCACCTTTTTCATCAATTTCTGTGTTTAAAATATCCGCAGATCGTTTGATGATTTTCTTCAAGACTTCTGTGTTGTAATATTCCAACCTGAATGTAATTCCAAAACGTGAACGCAAGGGTGATGTCAGCAAGCCGGAACGTGTGGTAGCACCAATCAGGGTAAACGGATTCAGCGTAATTTGTATACTTCTCGCACTCGGCCCGCTGTCAATCATGATATCAATCTTGTAATCTTCCATGGCAGAATACAAGTATTCTTCTATCGTCGTATTTAAACGGTGAATCTCATCAATAAACAGCACATCATTTGGCTGGAGGTTGGTCAGCAAGCCGGCTAAATCTCCCGGTTTTTCCAATACGGGTCCTGAGGTCGTTTTCATTTCGACACCTAATTCATTGGCAATAATATTAGACAAGGTAGTTTTTCCCAAACCCGGGGGGCCGTGCAACAATACATGATCTAATGCTTCATCGCGTTGTTTTGCCGCCTGTATGAAAATACTGAGATTTTCGATGATCTGCGGCTGTCCTGAAAACTGTTCAAATGCCTGCGGACGCAATACTTTTTCCAGCTCCTTTTCAGTTTTGGATAAAAAATCACCGGAAGCATCTAAATTCGGATTCTGCATTGCACAAAGATAAATAAATACCCTAAAGATTTCTTAAAAAATAAGTGATGGAATTACTTCAAAATCACTGTAGATAATACAGGATTATGATCGGATAAATATTTGAAGTTTCCGGAGCAATAACAGGAATCCATCACGGGTTTCAGAATTTCAGAGGAGCCTGTTTCTGCAAACGTAGTATGCTCTTTTCTCAGTAAAATATAATCCAGCGTTTCCAGAGTATGTTCAGAAAACTTATAGGCCAAATCATTTTCCATTCCATTCCAGCTATATTTTTCTCCCGAATAAGAATTAGCATTTACATCCAATATCTGCAGCATATTATTATACTCACTGGTATCATAATAATTGCAATTCAAATCACCGATAATAAACTGGGAGATACTATCACAATAATATTTGTCTGCCATTTTATCTCTTATCTGATGAAACTGGACAGCTCTGGTTGTTTTATATTTCACTAAGCTTTGCGCATGGGTGCCGATTATCTGGATCTTTTTTTTGTTTACGTCTATCTCCACAAATGCAGCACCTTTTTTTGCAAAAATATCGCTTCCCTTTTTCTTTTTATACGTGATAAAATCTTGTTTCGCTATTGGATATTTACTCAGAATCCAAACACCACTATTCATTTTCAGCAGACCGGATTTTCTGATATCCGATTGATATTTATAAATACTCCCTAATTTATTTTTTATAATTTCCCGTACAGAATTCATAAAGGATTCTTCCAAAACTATCACATCCGGATTAATCCTCTTTATATAATCACCTATTAAAAAAGCTCTTTGTGTTTGGCAAGACTTAAATACTACCGGAGGAATCATAAAGATATTCCATGTCATTATCTTTATCTCCTGTGAAAACGATTTCAAACAGGCTATAAAAACAAAAAACAATATGATTACAATTCTTTTCATGCTGTATCCGAATAACACTTAAAAATAGCACTACTTTATAGTAAAGGCGTTATTTTTTCACACTTATTAATAAAACTTGTTTGTAAACTTTATGTTAAAGCCCTGAATATTGTTTATATTTGCATCGTCAAAAAATTAAGATATCCGTTAAAATATGGATATACAATGAATCTTATTTAAAATATATTTATGTCAGCAGAAAAAATTACGATGAAAGACGGGCACCTGAATGTGCCGAACGAACCAATTATCCCATTTATTGAAGGTGATGGAACCGGACCGGATATCTGGAAAGCTTCAGTACGCGTTATGGATGCAGCAGTAGAGAAAGCATATGGCGGCACACACAAAATCCATTGGAAAGAGGTATTGGCAGGTGAAAAAGCATATAAACAAACAGGTTCGTGGTTGCCGGATGAAACACTTTCTGTTATAACAGAAAATTTAATCGCCATCAAAGGACCTTTAACCACCCCTGTAGGTGGCGGTATCCGTTCCCTGAACGTGGCATTACGCCAGCTATTGGATTTATACGCATGTGTTCGTCCTGTAAGATATTTCCAGGGTGTTCCTTCCAACTCTAAAGTTCCCGAACAGGTGGACATGATTATTTTCCGCGAAAACACAGAAGATATTTATGCCGGTATTGAATGGATGGAAGGAACAGAAGAATGTAAAAAATTATTGAATTTCTTACAAACGGAAATGAATGTAGGCGATAAAATCCGTTTCCCGGAAACGTCTTCTTTAGGTATCAAACCCGTTTCTTTAGATGGTTCTGAGCGTTTAATCCGTTCTGCATTAAATTATGCATTGGCACACAAGCGTAAATCTGTGACCTTAGTACACAAAGGAAATATCATGAAATTTACGGAAGGTAAATTTAAGGAATGGGGTTACAAATTAGCGGAAAGAGAGTACGGCGATAAAGTATTTACCTGGAATCAATATGATAAAATTCTTGCAGAAGAAGGTCAGGCGGAAGCAGATGCTGCCATGAAGAAAGCAGAAGCAGCTGGAAAATTAATCATCAAGGATGCAATTGCAGATAATTTTTTACAACAAATTATTTTGCGTCCAAGTGAATACGATGTAGTGGCTACCTTAAACCTGAACGGCGATTATATTTCTGATGCATTAGCTGCTTTGGTAGGTGGAATCGGAATTGCACCGGGCGCCAATATTAATTACCTCACGGGAATGGCAATTTTTGAAGCCACACATGGTACCGCACCTAAATATGCAAACCTGGATAAAGTAAATCCAAGTTCTGTGATTTTATCCGGAGTGATGATGTTTGAATTCTTAGGCTGGACAGAAGCTGCTGAGTTGATCCTGAAAGGAATGGAAAAAGCAATCGAAAATAAAACGGTAACGTATGATTTCGAACGTTTGATGACAGGTGCTACCTTATTGAAGTGTTCTGAATTCGGCGAAGCGATTATCAAGAATTTCTAAGATTTATATATAATATTTAATGCAAAAAGCCGGCAATATTGCCGGCTTTTTGCATTTTAAAAATAGAATTAATCCGTTATCTTTATACAAACCATTCGAATGATTCGTTATACTTTAATTTTATTAGCATGCATCGTAATTTTTGGATGCAAAAAGAATTCAGAAAACCCCGGTGATACGTGTTCAGTTGAAATTATTCATCAATTAAAGAATCCGTATGAATTATCTTCAGAAAAAATGCTCACAGGGAAAAAGGCAACTCACGAATATGTAAAATTTCATATTCAGAATATTAAACAGTATCAAGCACTCGAAGCAAAAGGTGTTTTTTTATTAGACCATCCTTTTGATGCTATTCCGGATAAAAACTTACAATACAACACAGAACACACAAAACAATACGGGGTGTATTACGGTGTTGTTCCTGCAGATGTAAATATATCAGATTACCAGGCAGAAAAAATAGCTGATTTAGATATGCCGGAAGGAAATCCGACAGGAAGGATTTCTACAGACGCCAACAGGCAATTTGAAGGCACTATCACTTTTTTTGATCCCGTAGACAGTGTACAAAAACCATTAAAAGGGGTACAGGTCATTATAAAAGATTTCACTAAAACGGCAAGCGGCATTACAAACGAGGATGGGCATTTTGCTTTTTCCACACCAAGTATTACTTCTGATACCGCAGAAGTAATAATAAGATTTGACAATGACTATCTGCAAATACACACCTTAGATGCAAATGATTTATTTGGTGTATTCAGTACTAATACTTTTTCGCTCGGCTTCAAAAAATCATGCGCATTTACCAATTTGAATATTGAAATTGGCAGACAATTCAATGATGCTACCTTACAGCACTCTTGTGCAGTATTGCATGCATTAAATGAATACAAAGTTTTTGCAGCACATTATGGTTTCCTGATGCCTGATAAAAAATTTTATTTCTGGTTAGGAAAAGAGGCACCCATCAGCACCTCCTATGCAACACCGATGTTACACCACATGACACAGCAAAGCATTTCAAATCCTACACAATTACTTTCAAATCTATTTGGTATTCCTGCAGATTTAGCGAATCTGTTATCACTTGTTATAGGAGATCAGTTGCCTGATGTATATGCACCCTATTATATGCGTTATTCCTCTGCGGCAAGAGCATCTTTTATAGAAACAATGTTTCACGAATTATCACATGCTTCTCATTTTGCTAAAGTAGGCCCTGATTTCTGGGTGCCTTATGTAGAATATATTTACGGGCACGGCGGTTATGGCGAACCATCTTTCACTAACTCCGGAATTATCAGTTTATCCGAAGCCTGGGCGGAGGATTGTTCTAACATCGGCCTGAATTATATTTATGGCAAACAAAAATATCTAGACTTTAATGAAACCCCACCGGCAGACTGGATTCCTTACGGCCTGTATCATGATTTATTGGATGCGGGTACTAATGAAGCTTTTGACAATGTTTCGGGTATTTCATTTCCGCAGGTATATCTCTTATTTACCAGCGATACCAGAAACCTTGGCATGCTGAAAGCAAAACTGAAAGCAATTTATCCTTCTCAGGAAGCAGCAATTGAAATTTTATTTAATCATTACGGCTATTAAGAAAGCGCTTCTTACAAATTTTTAACCAAATTGGAATCGAATTTGTAGTAAATTTGAAATGATGAAAAAACTGCTTTTTTCCATACTATTATTTATTTCTGTTATTTCCAGGGCATCCTTCATTGTCATTCCAATGGATGAAACGCAGACAAATCATTTAAAGGCATATGGCATTGCTTACTGGATTCTCACAAAAAATGCGCCTGTAGACTGGCTGTTGAATTACCGCGGCGGTAGTTTTGCGTTTCCCTATAATAAAGATTTTGAAAAAGAATGTTTGGTGCGCAATGTGAAATATGAAAATATTCCAGATGCATCGATGAGTAAGATTTTACAGGATATTGCCAATCCTGAAGTAAATATGGATGCTGTCCGTCTGGAAAAAGCTCCTAAGATTGCCGTGTATTCTCCAAAAACAAATAATCCCTGGGATGATGCTGTTACCTTAGTGTTGACGTATGCAGAAATTCCGTACACCATTATTTATGATGAAGAAATTTTAGACGATAATTTACATTTATACGACTGGCTGCATCTGCACCACGAAGACTTTACCGGGCAATATGGTAAATTCTTCGCTGCTTACCAAAATGCAGACTGGTATCAAAAACAAGTGGCAGATTATGAATCACGGGCGAAAGCATTAGGTTTTTCAAAAGTCTCTGAGGAAAAATTAGCTGTCGTAAAAAAGATACGCGATTTTGTGATGGGCGGTGGTTATATGTTCGCCATGTGTTCGGCAACGGATTCGTATGATATTGCATTAACGGCAGAGGGCATCGATATCTGCTCACCGCAATTCGATCATGATGCCATAGACCCGAATGCACAAAGCAAACTGGATTTTTCGAAAGGGTTTGCGTTCCAGAATTACCAGATAAGCACTAATCCCTATGAGTATGAATTTTCTACGATAGATGTTCCGGGTATACGTCCTATTTCCAAGGAAATGGATTATTTCAGCTTGTTTGATTTTTCTGCAAAATGGGACCAGATACCTTCTATGTTGACACAAGACCATGAAAAAATCGTAAAAGGTTTTATGGGTCAGACTACCGCCTTTAAAAAACCATTGATAAAATCTGATGTATTGATTTTAGGTGAAAACAAGAGTTTGAATGAAGCAAAATATATACACGGTATTTACGGAAAAGGTACATGGACCTATTATGGTGGCCATGACCCGGAAGATTACCAGCACCGTGTGGGCGACCCGCCCACTGATTTGAATTTGCATCCGAATTCTGCAGGCTACCGATTGATACTGAATAATATTTTATTTCCTGCAGCGAAAAAGAAACCGCAAAAGACATAAGCTAATATCTTTTCTGTTTGCTTATTTATAAAGTATGTGGGTAAATTATAAAAAGAAAAACTCCGGCATTCATTCTTATGAAATTGGAGAGCATTCGATACGGATACGCTTTCATCCTGATATCAATGAAGTGTATACCTACAATTATGCCATACCGGGAATGATGGAAGTAGAAAAAATGAAAGATTTAGCAGTCGCTAATAAAGGCTTAAGTACTTATATCAGTCAGGAAATACGTGAACATTATTTTTCAAAAAATAAATTGCGCCGCTAAACCCGCATCAAATCCGGCTGCCAGTTCTTTATTGATTTTTTTATTTCTTTGGGCAATAGATTTTTTTCCAAAGTCTGTTGAATCAACGCAGGTAATTCTTCATCCCCCGCAAAACGTAATGCCGCAATTTGTGAGAAAGATAATTTAGACTCTATATCTTCCAGCCTTTGTTGTGTGAGCTGATAATAACGCAAACGCATTTCCAAACGTACTATTCTATTCTGATTTCCTAAGGAGTAATGCTGTCTTACCATAAAAGATAGCCATCCAATTACTATAAATATCAAGGTAATCGCAACCCAAATCGCTGTGTAATCTTTATATCTGAAAATTCCAACTACACTTGCTGCTATTCCGGAAATGATTACCGGATAGAAAATAAAATGATGTGCCGTATAATACCGTATATGGTTTCTATAATTTTGTGTTCCCATGATCACTTATTTATAAGTAAACAGGAAACAGACCGACTTGTTTTACAAAGAAGAAAATAAAAGAAATACTGGGAAGGGTTATTCGCTTACCGTAAACTCGTAATATTCCATCACCGGATTGTGCAATAATTTTTTGCATGCTTCTTCCACCTGTACAGCAGCGGTTTCTTTAGAATCAGCTTCAATCTTTAATGTGATGTGTTTTCCGATGCGCACATTTCCTGCATGAAAACCTAATTTATTCAAACTGCTTTCCACCGCTTTTCCCTGCGGATCTAAAAGTTCTCTTAGCGGCATTACGTTTATTTCGGCGGTATATTGCATATTTTAAAAGATAAGTGATAAGTAAAATCAAAAATAAGAAATAAAAATTAAAAACCTTATAACGCACCGATATATCATACAACCATAATTTTGTTATGCTTACTCATTTTTATTTCTTTTAAATATTTAGTAATATTGATTCAATTATGCCGGTTCCGTTTTCCAGAATAATACTGCTTGTTGTTTTTGTAATCAGCCTCACTCATTGTAAAAAAGATGTTTCCCCCTCCGCTTGCCTGGATGAAAGCCCAAAAACAGCGTTGTTGCAATCTTTGGAACCCTTATCGCATGATACGACTCAAATGCCTTTTGGGGAGCGACAATTCATGAATGAAATACGAACGATTGCAAATGATGTTATTCCGCTATCAGCAGATATTGACACCACTATCTCGGTTCATGAATCTTATAACCAGATACGGGCAAATTTCTTACTGCATGTTGCGCTTGTCACACAAAAAGCAACCACTTTTTACAATGGATCTGAGCCAAAAATCATTCTCGCAAAAAATGCGTTTGTCTTAATGAGTTATGATGCGCTCCAACGAAAATATCCTGAATTTATGTGGACGCAACTCGGTGTGTTTGCTGCCAATGAAGTGCGTTCAGGTTTGGTGCTGGCGTTGTTTGCCCGTCATGTTTTAATCAGCAATAATATTCATATTCCTGTTGGCAATTCAGATGCTGCAGATGCCATGCTGCAATCTTCACAAATATTAATCCAGGGCCAAATAGATGTATTGACGGATATCGGTTCTTTAGGCATTTTAAACAGAAAACTGGGTGCTGCACATATTAAAAACGAAACCTGGCTGACCACAGAAGCTAAAGAAGGATTCCGTTTACAGGAACAAGCGGAAAATGCATTGAAGACAAACGATTGCAATACATTTCAGGATTTACAAACGGCAGCCGCTATACAATTTGGTGCACACGAACAAATTTACATATTACAACCCATGTGGGACCAGCCATTAATGCAACAATTCGCTGCGCTCGACCAAATTTTGATTCAACTCACACAACAAAAATTTGTTTTTTTCGGCGATATTTTTGTCGGTACCAACAAAACTACTGAAGCCGGAAAAGGCTACACTATCAAACTACCTGCAAATGTAAATAACCTTGCAAATGCACAACAACGCGTTGCTGTAGCCATGAACGGTTTTAACTCCTTAAACAGGCTTCGGAAGGATTCGAATTGGAATTACTGGATAGCCTGCTCTCAGGTGAAAATCGGCTATTTTAACGGCGTATACAATGCTGTGGTGGAATAAACCTGACAATCATAAAACTTACGGAATTAATTATGTAATTATTTTTTCTTGAAAATAATACATCTTTGCAGAGCATCATAAATACCAGCCATGACCAGCAAAGAGAAATTAACAGAGGCAGAGGAAAAAGCGAAACAATTATTCCTGGAAATTGAAAAACATGGAATCATTGCACCGTTAAAGACTGAAAAACAAATCAATAAAGAAATTTACCAGCTGGCATTTGAACTTTTCGGTATCAAAAAATACTGGCATAAACGAATTGTAAGAGCCGGAATAAATACCTTAAGCCCTTATGCTAAGAATCCACCTGATTTAACCATACAGGAAGATGATATCCTGTTTTTAGATTTCGGGCCTGTGTTTGAGGATTGGGAAGCCGATTTCGGAAGAACCTACGTGATTGGAAACGACCCTTATAAACTTAAATTGAAAGAAGATATTGAAAAAGCCTGGTATGAAGTAAAGGATTGGTTTGAACAGCAAACAAACATTACCGGTGCAGCATTATACAAACATGTACTGGAAACAGCTGCACATTATGGGTGGACATATGGAAGCAATATTGCAGGGCATCTGGTTGGACAATTTCCACATGAAAAACTGGAACCACAAAATTTCGGGCTATACATTCACAAAAAGAACAATAATGATATGCACTTACCGGGACCTGATGGAAATCCACGACACTGGATTCTGGAAATACATTTCATTGATAAGGAAAAGCAAATTGGTGGTTTTTTTGAACAGTTGTTAAATTGAAACAGGGCTCATGGGCCTTTCATTTTTTCTTCTTTATCAATGCTTTTCCCCTCGCTTTTTCCTCATCTTCTGCCAGCCTGAATTTCACAATTTGTGTGATTAGTTTTACCGGCAATGGTTTCTCTATTGGAAATCGTATAGTACCCTTTGAAGTATCATATCCTGCGAGTTCTTTCTCGTACACACGCACTCCTGAAGATGTGGGATAGAAGCCGATATGCTGTTTATTTCCTGCAAAATACACCAATACACCGTTTGCTTTATAAGCCGGCATGTTATAGCTTATCACCTCTTGTATTTTTGGTGCCGCTTTCTGTATAATATTGCGTAAGTGTACCAATTGTTTTATTACTTCCGCCGGAAACATGGAAATATATTCGTCTACGTTTTTGAATTTTATGGCTGCATTTTTCATTTTTTTACTGTTTACCCGATAAAACAATAATTATCCGGCTAATTTATTGAAAAAAATCATGAAAAGTTTTGCGCAACCAAAAAGTTGCATATATTTGCAACCAATCAGTTGCATTTTTTAAACTCTAGTATGAAACGAGACGTATTTCAAGCCATTGCCGACCCAACAAGAAGGGCCATTTTATTGTTATTAGCCACACAGGCTATGACGCCGAATGCCATGGCAGAAAAATTTGACTTAACAAGGCAGGGTGTTTCAAAGCATATTAAAATATTAACTGAAAGCAAATTATTGCAACAGGAAAAACAGGGCCGCGAAATTTATTATCATTTAAATGCAAACAGTATGAAAGAAATGGATAAATGGCTGGCACAGTTCAAAGGACTTCTAGAAAAAAGATTTAGTCAATTAGACGAAGTATTACATAACTTAAAAACAAAAAAATGAACAAGAATCTATTAGTAAATTTTTCCGTTGACAAGGAAAATAAGAAAATCAAAGTGGAAAGAGAATTTGCTGCACCTTTAGAAAGTGTCTGGGCCGCATGGACTCAACACGAATTGCTCGACCAGTGGTGGGCACCCAAGCCTTACCAAACCAGAACAAAATCACAGGATTTCAGGGAAGGCGGAACCTGGCTGTATTACATGGAAGGTCCGGAAGGAGCGGTTCATTGGTGTAAGGCAGATTACCAAAAAATAGAACCTTTAAAAAGCTACACAGGCCTGGATGCTTTTTGTGATGAAAACGGAAACATCAATGAAGATTTTCCAAGAACCACCTGGTCGGTCTCCTTTAAGGAACATGGCGAATCTACTATCGTTTATATTGAAAACACATTCACAGATTTGGCAGACCTGGAGAAGATAATTGAGATGGGTTTCAAAGAAGGTTTCTTGTCTGCAATGACAAACCTGGATGCCATTTTTGCTTCTTAATTATTTAACAACATTTATAATTTTACAAGCCTTGTATAGTTTTTTTGAACTAAACTATATAAGGCTTTATATTTGCATCGTGTATGGGTTAAATCAATACTCACTATGCTGTATATTTGAAAGCATAGATAATCTGTAAAACAGATTACAACCAATAAAGATATGCAAAAGATTCTATTCGCTATTCTCTCTTTGATATCATGTGCCGTTACATTCGGTGAAGATAATTTGCAGGAAAAAACATCGGAGATTGTTAATGAAGGCAAAAGATTGTATACCTCTGAAATGGCTTCCTGGTATGGAACAGAAATCTTTCTGGAACGCTCCGGTTCAAAAAGAGCAGATATCGGCGGTTATCTTTCGTACACCCGATACGATACTACCAGATGCATTTATTTTTCAAGTGCTGAACATCCGAAAGTAATAGGGACAATTTTATTTGACAGTACCTTACGTGCAAATACAGCAATATTAGATAATGCGGAAAGAGAATTCTCAGAAGACGAGTTTAATTTATTTACAATACGGAAACTCGCTGTTCAGGAAGTGACATCAGATACCTTTTTCAAGATTTATCAAAATACCGAACTGAATTTCATTCCCATAATAAGTAATGGAGAAAAAAAAGTATACATATTAACCGCACCAAAAGAAGATGGATATGTAATTATTGGCAATGATTATTTAATGACGTTCGACAAAGAAAATAAAGTTATAAGTAAGCGTCAATTACATATGAATATCATACCTATTGATTATGGCAAAGATGAGGATATAATGACGATGCACACACACGCGGCAGAAACCGGCGACTTTATTACCGCAACAGATGTATGCACGCTCATGCTTTATGAAAAATCTGCAGCGTGGAAACAACACTTTGTTATTTCTGAAAACTATGTTTCTATCTGGAATTGCAATACGGATACCTTAGCTACCATAACAAAAGAAGTCTGGGAGAACATCTATAATGATCAGAAGAAAGGTAAAAAGAAAAAGGATAAATAAATTACACCAGTGCTTCTTTATTATACTTTCCCTTGTATTCTAAGGGCGACATTCCTGTTATTTTCCTGAATACCTCACGAAATGCTTTTACATCCGAATATCCAACTTCATACATTACTTCATTAATTGTTTTACGGCTGGTTTCAAATGCTTTTTTAGCCGATTCAATTCTCACGCGCTGTGAATATTCAACAGGTGTGTTGCCTGTGGCTTTAATAAACCGTCTGTCAAAATTCCGTCTTCCTACTGCGAATTTATCAGCCAGATGTTCTACAGAAATCTTTTCATTCAGGTTATTCTCAATATAAGCCTGTGCCTGCTCTACCATCTCATCTCCATGTAGTTTCTGTCCAGTAAAAATGGCAAAGGTAGATTGACTGTTCCTGTCTGCTTCTATCTGAAAAACTTTGGTGCAAAAAATGGCTGTCTGCCTATCATAATATTTCTCTACCAGATAAATCATAAGGTTTAAAAAAGAAAAAGCACCGCCATTTGTATAAATTCCGTTTTCATCTGTAATTAATTTATCGGGTTGTAAATCAACACTTGGATAGAGCTGCCTGAAATTATCTGCAAGATTCCAATGGGTAGAACAACTCTTACCATCAATTAAACCGGTAGAAGCCAGCAAGAATGCACCTGAACAAATAGATGCTATTTCGGCACCTGCATTGTACTGATTTCTTATCCAGTTTGTAAGAGTTTCATTATCTTCAATAAAATGTTCATCATAAACGCAAGAAGGTATAATGAGCAGATCTACTTTTTTTATCTCTTTAATATTTACAGGATGGATGGAAAAATAACCTGCATCCAATTTCAATTCTTTCATAAAACCGGCAATATGAACCTCCATCCTGGGCTTGTTTCCCATTCTTTGCCAATACGCATTTGCTGTGTTCAGTATCTGAAATGCCCCGGTTACACTGCTTAAGGTGACTTTTCCTTTCGGAATTACAATAACGACTTGTTTCATCTCTATAAATATTTCTTGGTATAAAGATACGGGAAAGGGTTGTCCAAATCAACCCCTTAGAATGTCCTTTTTACACCCTGTTTGTTTCCGGCCTAGGAACTAAATTTGTACCTGACAATACATTCACAGAAATTATTAATCACTAAATAATTAAAAATGAACACTACACAATTAAGCGTTAAAATGATGTTAGACAGATGGTATGCTATGATAAAGAGTTTCGATACCCTGCTTAACTCACTTTCTGATGAAGCATTACAAAAAGAAATTGCACCCGGCAGAAACAGGGGAATCTATTTATTAGGCCACCTGATTGCAGTACATGACGATATGCTTGCTTTAATGGATTTGGGTGATAAATTATATCCTGAAATAAATGAAGCGTTTAAAGCACCTGATAAAACAGTGACTGATATTCCTTCCGCAAAAGAATTGAGAACTATGTGGAGTACACAATGCGACGCGATTGATCAGAAATTTAAGAGCCTGCAGCCAGAACAATGGTTTGAAAAACATACGGCTGTTTCTGCCGAAGATTTTGTGAAAGAACCGCATCGCAATAAATTAAACATTCTTATTACCAGATGCAGTCACCTTGCCTATCATTGGGGACAATTTGTCTTGCTTAAATAAACCCCTGCATCATTACATCCCGGAACAATCGGGAGAAGTAATCTGTTAAATTACACAACTAAAAATCTATTCTGTGAATACACAAAATTATAGCACTTCAATTGTGGTAGATAAAACCTCTGAAGCAGCATTCAACGCCATCAATAATGTGCGTGGATGGTGGTCTGAAGAAATCGAAGGAGGCACAGGAAAACTCAACGATGAGTTTAACTATCATTACGAAGATGTACATCGTTGCAAAATGAGAATTATAGAATCCGTTTCAAACAAAAAAGTAGCCTGGCTGGTCTTGGAAAACTATTTTAAGTTTACCAAAGATTCAAACGAATGGACAGGCGACAAAATTATTTTTGACATTGAAGAAAAAGATGGCAAAACAGAAATCCGCATGACACAGGAAGGTTTGACTCCCGCCTATGAATGTTTCGATATCTGCAGGGATGCATGGACGACTTATATACAGAAAAGCTTAAAGAATTTAATTACTACAGGAAAAGGAAATCCGAACGGCAAAGGAAAACCACAAACCGAAAACGAAAAGAAATTAGCAGAATAATGAAACAAGAAGATTACAAAGTAAGCATTACGGTGAATGCTACTGCAGAAGACGCCTTCCATGCAATCAACAAAATCAAAGGATGGTGGTCTACTAATTTTAAAGGACATGCTGAAAAACTCAATGATATTTTTACGGTTCGTTTCGGAGAAACTTTTATTACGATAAAGATTACTGAATTTATTCCTTACGAAAAAATAGGCTGGCAGGTTATTGATTGTTATAAGCACTGGCTTAAAGATAAAAAGGAGTGGTTGAATACAACTATGACATGGGAAATCTCTTCTGTAAATAATACTACTCAAATAAACTTTATACATGTTGGCTTAGTGCCGGGTATAGAGTGTTACAATGGCTGTGAAGACGCCT
>JADMIO012736350.1_pt1 | contig 72336 bp, 75 predicted proteins | sample 8958161 | NCBI WGS metagenome assembly JADMIO01 (sample SAMN16585339, study PRJNA669376) | soil metagenome | isolation source: Crop rotation soil | place: USA: Cullars Rotation, Alabama | collected 2011 | reverse complement strand
GCGACAACTTGTCCACGTGGAATTCTAAGCTTAGGATCCCAATGTGCTGGAAAGCCTCATTCGATGCATGGCGCCCAGGTGGTCGCGGCCGCCGCGGCGAACAAGCATGTGTTCTGCGAAAAGCCATTCACCTTGACCAAACGCGAAGCGGAGGACGCGGTCGCGGCGGTTCGCAAAGCCGGCGTGACCTTGGCGCTCGGCTATAATCGCCGCCTGCATCCGGAAATGGTCAAGTTGCGCGAGATGATCCGTGCCGGCGAGGTTGGTATCATCCTCCACGTCGAAGCGACGATGACATTTCCGAACGTGTTGTTCATCAATCCGAGCCATTGGCGCGCCGACAAATCGGAAACCCCATGCGGCGGGTTGATGCCGATGGGCGTCCACGCCGTCGACGGCATGATCGATCTGTGCGGTGCGATCGATCACGTATTCGCGCAAAGTTTTCGCCGTGCCGCAACGATCGATGCCGACGATACGACCTCGATCTTGTTCCGCATGAAAGAGGGCATGTCCGGCTATCTCGGCACCATGACGACGACCGGCCCGGGCTTCAGCTTCCAGGTGTTTGGCTCGAAAGGCTGGTTACGGCTCGAAGGCGTCACCCATGTCGCGGGCGCCAGTTCGGATGAGCGCCGCACGCGGCTATTCGGCACGTGTAAATTTCAGCCGATCAAGGGCGAGGCCAAGACCTGGCAAGCAGCGACTATGGATATCTCGCGCGCGGCGCTCGAGGCATTTGCCAAAGCGACGGAGGGCGGACCCGCGTTTCCGATACCCTACGATCAGATGATCCACGGCGTCGCGGTGACCGAAGCCATTGTGCGCTCGGCGGGTTCAGCCAAGATTGAAAAAATCAGCTAACGGGAAACGACGCAATGGATCTCGGCAACAGTCTCGGCCATTTAACCTATTCGACGCTGGTGCATCCCGGCGACAATTGGGAGCAAATGTGGGAGAGCCTGAACACGTACCTGCCACAAGTGAAGGCTCGCATCGCCGGCAACAAACCGTTCGGCGTCTCGCTGCGGCTGTCGGCGGATTCCGCGCGGACGCTGGTCAATAGCCAGGCCGAACGCGACCGGCTGAAAAAATTCCTCGGCGACCACGACATGTATCTCTACACCGTGAACGCGTTCCCGTATGGCGCGTTCAAAGGCACGCTGGTCAAAGAACAGGTCTACGAACCGGATTGGCGCTCGGAGGACCGCACGCGCTACACCATGAATGTCGCCACCGTGCTGGCCGACGTGTGCTCCGCCGATATCGCGCCGTCGATCCAGAGCGCACCGCTCGGTTTCAAGCCGCGCGTCACTGGCGGCGAAGTCGTGACGAGCTACACCGAACACGTGTTGCGGGTGGTCGCGCATCTGGTCGCGCTCGAAGCGCAAACCGGACGCACCGTGACGCTCGCGCTCGAGCCGGAGCCGTATTGCTTCCTCGAAACCACCGACGAGGCGGTCGACTATTTTACCAAGCATCTTTATTCCGGCGCCGCCGCCGAGAGTTTGGCGCGGCTTGCGCATATTCCGGTCGCGGAAGCCCACGGCGTGCTGCGCCGGCATCTCGGCGTGGTGTTCGACATCTGCCATCAGGCGGTCGAATACGAAAACATCGCCGAGAATCTGCAGAAGCTGGTCGATGCCGGCATACCGATTTTCAAGCTGCAGGAAGCCGCTGCGCTGCACATGCCGCAAGTGACGCAAGCGATCGTCGATACGCTCAAGCGCTACGCCAAAACGATCTACCTCACGCAGACGATTGAAAAAAAGAACGGCAAGCTCACGCGCTTTCTCAATCTTGAAGATGCCTTTGCTGCGTGGGAGAGGGATCCCGGCCCCCGCGAATGGCGCACCCATTTTCACGTGCCGGTATTTCTCGACGATCTCGGTCCGTTCCGCACCACGCGTTTCGCCATCGAGGAGGCGCTGCGGTTTCACAAGCAAAAGCCGCTGTCGCGCCAGCTGGAAATCGAGACTTACACCTGGGACGTGTTGCCGGAGAATCTGAAGACCGGTGACATCGTGGACTACGTATGCCGCGAGCTGGAATGGGTGCGCGGGCAATTGAGCTGAACTGGGTGAGCAGGTGGAGACCCAATATGAAAGCCGGATTTATCGGGCTGGGCCGCATGGGCCAAGCCATGGCGCGCCGCTTGCTTGATGGCGGCCACGATCTCGGCGTCTACAACCGCACCGCGGACAAACTGAAACCGCTGATCGCGCTCGGCGCTAAAGCGCTGGACTCGATCAAGGCGGCGGCAGCTTACGGCGAAGCGGTTTTCACCATGCTGGCCGACGATGCCGCGGTCATCGAGGTTGCAACCAAGCCTGCCGGTCTCGTGGAATCGCTGCCGCAAGGTGGCATCCATATTTGCGCCGGCACGCACAGCGTCGCCTGCATTGCCGAGCTCAAGGACCGGCACGGCAAAGCCGGACAGGTTTTATTGGCGACGCCGATGCTCGGCCGCCCGGAAATGGTGTCAGCGGGACAGGCCGGCATGGTACTTGCCGGTGCTGCCGCCGGCCTCGACCGCTGCCGGCCCCTATTCGAGGTGATCGCGCGGCGCACGTTCGAATGCGGTTCGGATCCGGTCGGCGCGGCTGCGATCAAGATCGCCAACAATTTCGTGCTTGGCTGCGCGATCGAGGCGATGGGCGAGGGCTTTGCGCTCGTCCGCAAATACGATGTGACGCCAGATGTTTTTCTCGATGTGATGACCGATGGTCTGTTTGCCTGTTCGGCCTATAAAGTCTACGGCAAGCTCATCGCCGAACAGCGCTACCAGCCCGCCGGGCAGCGCGCGGTGCTCGGTCTCAAAGATGCCAATCTCGCGCTTGCGGCCGGTGAAGCGGTCGGGGTGCCGCTGCCGAGCGGCAATGTCTGGCGCGATCGGCTCGTCGGCGCGCTCGCCCACGGCGAAGGCGAGCATGATTGGGCGGTGATGGCCAAAGATCAGGCGCGGGCAAGCGGGTTGGAGTAGACGCGTTGGTAAAAATCGATGAGCCAATCTGGATTTCCGGGCAGCCCAAAACCGGCATAGACATTGGCAATGTCGGGATTGATCGCCTTGGCGGCGGCTATGTCGGCATTACTTCCGGCAGTGTCCCCACTCTTCAGCTTCGCCTTACCGTAGAGCGAACCTGCGTCCCTGCTGCCTTGTGGCTTTTGACCCAAAGCGGACATGGGTGATGCGAACGCCGAATATGGTTGTGGTAGTCCGGCAAACGTCTGTGATAATACTTCTCAGTCAACCAGAATAAACAGCGCGTCGATCTAAGGGCGGTTACTCATTTGCGCGCAAAGTGTGTTTAACATGAAATCTGCGTTATCTTTTTTCTTAATCGCCGTAGGGTTGGCTGCTTGCGCAGATGCGACAGTCGATAGCGGCGGCTGGTTTCGCTATGATGGGACTGCAATAAAGGGGAATGCTACGCTAGAAAAGCAATTCAACCATGACTACGGATCGTGCGCCAGCAAGAAGAATCTCGATAAGGACTGCATGTCCTCGCGTGGCTACACGGACGTGCCGGTCGTCAGCTCTCCCGTAATTCCCGCTGCCTCCATTCCAATTTCGACTGCCTCTCCTGACTGGCGTGCACGTGCAGCGGAGGCTCGCGCTCTTGCAACCCAGCTTCAAGACCCGGTGAGCAAGCAGATGATGATTGGAATCGCGGAAGCGTACGATCGCCTCGCTGTTCAACAGGGCGGATCGACGGCCGCTGAGGCGCGCAAACCTTCGCGCCCTTAAAAAAGGATCTGTCGGCTATTCTGGCGCGGACAGGCCCGCAGCGAAATTAATCGCCCCAAGCGGCAAAAGCATCCGCGAAAACGCCGTTCCCGGACGAGCCTTTCTCGAATGTGAGAATGGCGCGCCGGCCATTATTGTAAACGAGCGGAATGCCCAACCAAGGCCACTCTTTGAGCAGCTGCATGTTCTTCTGAACATCGGCGTCGACCGCCGATAGTCCGATCAGAAAGAAGCCGTTGGTCACCTTCGCGGCCACGCCTGCGAGTGGCATACCGCGTCCCTGCTCTGATTCTTTCATCCGAACGGCGGGGACATTGGCGACGCCGCCGCCAGGAAAATCCGGCGGCAGTTTGAACATGATCTCGATCGTGTGACTCGCCGGAAGCGCCCGGTCGGTGTTGCGGCGCAGCGACCAGGTGATCGTCATGTTGCGATCGGGAATAATGAGTTCCGCGCGAATCTGAAGCGCCGCTACAAGATCGCTGCCAGGCAACACTGTTTCCGTTCGCCATGTCGCTGAGCCGGTATATTGCTTACCGCGCAGATTGCCCGAATCTTCCTCATACAGCACCACGTGCTGTGCAGTGGCGGATCCACTTTCCGATTTGGGGGTGGCGGCAGGCGGCTGCGGGCGGGCCTGGTCTCGCAGCACCCGCTTGACAAATTCCGGTTCGCCTGCCGGCTGCTGGGCGGTCTGGCTTTGGCGTGACCGCATATGCGAGAGCAACTGATAGAGGTCGTTAATATTGGACCACTGCCAGTAAGCCGCCGTGCAGATACCGAGCAGGATGACGACTGCGGTAACCATCTGGACGAGGCCGCGATGGTAGCGCGGTGGTCGCAACTCCCGCAGCTCGGTAGGTTGCTCGTCGTGCATGTGCGCGGGGCCGTCCTCGAGCAAATCAGGCGTTTGTTCATAGTCGGCTCGCTCGGGGTGGTCGGTGCAAACCTGCGACTCTCTTCGCGCCGGGTCGGATAATTTTGCTTCGCTGCGCGCAGGGGTCGAATCCGTCACTGCAACCTTTGCTTCGCGCCCTGCCGCCGCAGCTAGCGCCGTCGGCATCCCAGCGCCGCCCATGGATTGCCGATTCAGCGCATCGATCGCACCAATTGGATCGGATCTTGGTTTCGCTCGAGCCTTGCCGATCGATTCCGCTTTCACCTTACGGATCGCTTCCGCTTCTACCTTACGGATCGCATCTTCCAGCACCAACCGCTCCCGGGTGATCTCGGCGTCGGATAGGGGCGGATCGACGCCGCGCAATTGGGTCACCAGGGCCGCTCGGGCGCGCTCGTAAAGCGCACGCCGGCCGTCGGCGGTATCGTTGCCAAGCCCTTCTACGGCGCGAGCAAGGAGTGGATGATAATCCGTCATTTGGGGAGTTATACGCTTGGGTCTCCAACATTGCATATTGGGCTTCGAGCGGATTTTGAATTCACTTTCTGATCAATCTGAATCCCGGGTCGCTGTCGGTGATCGCCTGTCCGGCGCAACGCCAGAGTGGCGAGGCGGTGCGACGGGTGCGCGACATTCTGCTCAAGGTTGGGGCGAAATTTAAAATCGAGAACACCTACACGCTCGAACTGCAAAGTGGCTCGCGCGTGTTGGCGCTGCCGGGTGATGAGGAAACCATTCGCGGCTTAACCGTCGATGGCTGGATCGTGGCCGACGAGGCCGCCCGTCTTGATGCCGATCTGATTACGGCACTGCACCCGATGCGGGCGCGTTGTCCGCAGGCGCGCTTTGCCATGCTATCGACGGCATGGAAGCGCACCGATCCATTTTGGACACCGTGGAAGAGTGACAACCCAAATTGGCTCCGCCTCAAAGCGACTGCCGATATGCCGGGGATGCCGTTCACCCAGCAATTCTTGGACCAGCAACGCCAACACTTGGGCGAGGCGGACTACAACCAGGAATACCTAGGCATCCCCGGCGGCGGCAATGCCAGCCCATTTACCTGGGACCACTATGAGCGCGCCACTTGCGTTCATGCGCCCATGGTGCCGCCCGGATCGGCCTTTCCGCTCGTTCCCGATGACCCAGCCCTCTGGCCGGTCAAGTATCCCTTGATCACCCATGACGTGGGCCGCACCAATGATCGCTCCACGGCAGTCGTCGGTGGTTATTCGCCGCTCGCGCCAAGCGAGCTTGTCGTTATGGAAATTGTTGAATTACCGCAGGGCTATTTCGGCCATCAGCTTGCCAGTGCATTGGTGGATGTTGATGCCCGCTATCAGCATAACGCGGTGCTCGTTCCGGATTTGAGCAATGACGCCAGCTACGCCGAGGTGCTGTTTGAGGCCTTTGGCCAGCGCGTGGTTGGCGTACAGATTGGCGCGGCCGGTGATGGCACCACGATTGAAACCCGTATGCTCAAGAACGGTTATGTGCGCGTCTATCGGCTTGGCCGCACCTTCCTCCTTGACGGGCTGCTGCACAAATTCCGCGCCCGTCAGATCCGCTTGATTGAGGGCCCGATGGCCCGGAAGGCCTACGAGCAGCTCAACGCGTTGGAATTTGAACGGACCGAAGATCGCGTGCGCTATATCTGCCCACCGGGACAGCATGATGATCTGGCCATGTCCTTGGCCATGCTGGCCTGGGCGGCAGATCATCCGCATTTTATGCAAGCTTGGGTGCGGCCCATTGAAGACCGATATCGGCCCAAGGCCAACGGCCAAAAATACGGTTGGAAGTCGTTTGTCTGAGGCGCAAACGGGCCGTGACATGGGTTGCCAGCACACGCTGACGCGGTGGACGCGTGATTAATTCTTCGCCACACGCTAGCTCTTCCTGGCGCGTCGCTTTACTAGTCGCACGCCGGGGCCGCCACCATTCTCGTCGATGAATTCCACTCCACGCGCTGCCAAAGCGTCTCTGATCGCTAGCACAGCTACGGCCGATACCTGGCGTCTTGTGTTTTCGAAGTCTACGATCGTCGACAATCCTAGGTTGGCTGCACCGGCGAGGTCGCCTTGGGTAAGTTCCAAAAGGGCCCGAGCCGCCTTGGATTGACCAGGCGTAATGACATCAACATTTTTTGTTGACATCAATTTCTAACCCTGATAAACATTTTTTGTTGATTGCCGACTGACCCTGCTGAGCTCCTGACGAAGCAAAAGGGCTAACCATGAGTCGAATCCGTAGTCAAACAGAATATCGCCGCTACTTCATTGGTGGCTCGGATGCCCGCATCATAATGGGCAGTGATGAGCCGGCGCTGATCCGGTTGTGGCGGCAGAAACGCGGCGATGTCGAGCCCGAGGACCTCTCCGGCAATCTCGTGGTTCAGCTCGGGGTTGCTACGGAAGAGCTCAATCGGCGCTGGTATGAGGCCAATACCGGGCAGGTGGTCACCGACATCCAGAAGCGAGTTCGTCATCCGGCGTTGCGCTGGATGGCGGCGACGCTCGACGGACGCGTGGAGGGCAGTGATGCGGTGTTCGAGGCCAAGTTCATGCTGCCGTGGTCGTTCTCGGAAGAAGCGGCGGCGGAAAAGTACATGCCACAGCTGCAACATAATATGTGGGTGGTGGCGGCACGGAGCGCGGTCCTGTCGGTGCTCACCGGAGGAGGCAAGTGGGTCGAGATTTTAGCCCATGCCGATCCGCTCTATCAGCATCTGATTGTGACGGCCGAGCGCAAATTCTGGCGCTGCGTGGAAAGCGGTGAGCAGCCGCAGCTGTTCGGGGTCGAGTCGCCGAAGCCGCGGCTTGAAGCGATCCGCATTGTAGATATGACCGCATCCAATGCCTGGGCGGAGTTTGCCGCGATCTTCACCCGCACCCGGGCGGCGCATCTGGAGCATGAGCAGGCCAAGGCCGAACTCAAAGGCTTAGTCCCGGACGATGCCAAGGAGGCGATCGGCCATGGCGTGCGGGCCAAGCGCTCTAAATCGGGGGCCATCAGCTTTGATCTTCTGAGTACCGTGACCGAGGAGGCCGGCCATGCAGCGGTCTAGCCCCTCGATCGCCGCGCTCGTCACCGCGCTCGCCAAAGCGCAGATCGAGCTTGCCAACCCCGAGAAATCGCTCGTCGGCACCGTCGAACTGCAAGACGGTGACCGCGGCCAACGCGGGGGCGTTCGGCAATTCCGCTATGCGCCGCTCTCCAGCGGGCTCGAGATCGTGCGCAAGACCTTAGGGCACCATGAGATCGCCACCGTGCAGACCACGGCGGTCGATCAGGCCGGCGGCATGGTCAATCTGACCACCGTGCTAGCGCACTCCTCGGGCGAATGGATCGCCTCGGATTGGCCGGTCTGTTCCGTTGCCGAAACCACTACCCCGCATCGCATGGGAGCGGCGCTGACCTATGCGCGGCGCTATGGGTTGTTCACCCTGGTGGGGATTGCGGGTGAGGATGACTTCGATGCGCCGGATCTTATCGGTCCGCCACAGCCGACCTCAGGACGCGAGCGAGGGCCGAACCGAGGCAATGGCCGGCTCGATAGCAAATCCTTAAGCCTCGCCGCGCGAACGCCAGTGGCGCGTCCGGAAAAACCGATGGTCGGCAATAGCACGGCCGGCAAAGCCAAAGTGCTTGCGGCCGTTCCTCTCGGCATCGCCCTCTCAGCCAGTCTCCGCGATGTCATGCTCGCCGAATTGAACGAGATCGGCAGCGAGGACGCGGCCGCCAAATGGGCGCATCAACGGCTCGAAGAAAAGAACAAGCTCAATGCCCCTGATGCCCAGCATATTGAGGAGGCTTTTCGCGCCAAGCTGTTCAGCTTTGCTATCCACCACGGCGAGACTGTACCGCAATCCAAAAATCGCAAACAAAGCTCCTCGACTGCGGACCGAGAGAAAGTGAAGGCGAAGCCCACTGGGCCATCACCTTCGGTTAACAAGTCAGAGTTGACGCATCCCGAGCCGCGCCGCGTGCGCGATCGCGACCATGTGCGGTTTGTCGCCCAGCAAACCTGCCTGGTCTGCGGACGCCAGCCGTGCGATGCCCATCATCTGCGCTTTGCGCAAAACCGGGCGCTTGGCCGCAGAGTCAGTGACGAATTCACTGTCCCGCTATGCCGGGGGCACCATCGCGAAGTTCATCGTCACGGCGATGAAGCAGCCTGGTGGCAAAAACTCGGAGTCGATCCGACTAACGCGGCGCGAGCGTTATGGCTCGAAACCCATGCACAAATCGTGGAGATCCATGCCAAATGAACTGATAGGTGAGATGACAGCTAAGTGGGTCACTATCGGTTCTGGAATCACTTTTCACAACAAACGGCCGTAGCCTTTGCTGCTTGGGTGTGGCGACAATCCTGTGAGTGTCACCGGATCTTCGCCGATTGCGGAGCGGGCAAAAGCGGAATTCACAGGGTCGGCACATTTTCCTGTTCCTGGCCATCGTTGCTCAAATGAGACGCCGGCGTAGAAACCAGCCCAGCAAGGATTGGGGCACCGATAAGCCCAGCGCCTTTGCTGTCTTCAAGTTGATGGAGAGTTCGTACTTATTTGGGGCTTGCACTGGCAGATCGGCAGGTTTTTCGCCTCGCAACATGCGATCAAATGTATCCGCAATCGCAGTCTACAATGAGGCGTTGCGGATCGACCCCCGGCGATATAAGGGCGGCTGAAACTCTCAAAAGGTTGGGATCACAAGCCGAGCCACCCATGTCGGTGTCACCATGATTGATTTTGACCAGCACAAAAGCGCGAGAAGGGAGGCGACAAACCGATCAGATGATCTGATCTCAACTTTCCCAATCTTCCGTCGAAGGCATGTCTGTCGTGTGTGTCGTCAGATATTTCCGGATAACTGTTGCGACACGGGTTGCCAAATCAGGATCCACTTTCTGTTCAAGAGCACAGTCAACAAATTTATCGATCGCCACATAGGGATCAGCAATCGGCGCCGACACGCACGCCTCTCTGGCTATCTCAGGGAAAGCGCTTGGTCCCTGTAACCGATAGCTTAGCCCGATATTGGATGAGCAAATCAGGTGTGCGAGGAGTTCTGGATCATTCAAATGATTCTCTAAATTTGGAAGGCATCCAATCAGCTCGGCCAAATCATCCAAATATTGGGTGTAATGAACCAGCGAACGTGTTGTTTTTGAATTCGAGAACCACTTCTCTTCCCGCGCACAATCTTCAATGATCGTTTCCGTCATTTCATCTTTTTCAGGCAATTTTCTCTCACCACTGCATAGTAATGAGAAATACCTCGCCAACAATTCAGAAAGTGCTGGAAGTCCCCCCTGGCGCGGTCTTGCCCAGCCAAAAAAAGCAATGCGTCTTCCTAAATCTGGATGGAACGCATGCTTGTACAACCGACGCACATCGGGGATCTCCACATCCTTGATCCAGTCTTTAGGAATGGAACTCTCCTCGTATCCTGTGCAGAAGACGATAGCATCAACTTCCAATGTGGAGTTGTCGTCGAAGATTGCCGTATCGCCTTCGATGCGCGTCAGCTTCGCGGGAGCGCGCACCTGAATTTTTCCATTAATGACGTTGTCTACGAAATCGTCGTTTTTTTGGAGGGAACGGAGGCCGCGCGATTTACGGCTCCATTCGTAAACCAACCGATCATGATCATTCAGATTCTTTGTATCTCTGAACTTCTGTTTGAATGCGAAGAAATCCCTTCGCTGTTCCATCGACATCCAATGAAACAGTCGCGTGGAGTCTACGTCAGCGGTGCGCCGGTCAGGCCCGTGGTGTCTTTTGATTATTTCAGGAAAGCTCCGCATACAGAGGGTGCAGCTCGCGGCTACATTAGAAATTTGTAACGTAACGTCTGCGCTTGTTTCGCCCATTCCAATGCACAATACATGCATACCCCTCAAGGACTCAGGGTCCTTGTAAGTTCCGCTGTGAATCACTTCCCCGGGGAAGTTAATCAAGCCATCGACGGCTGGCATGCGCGGGGCGTCTGCACGAAAGGCCCCCCGACAAACTGCGACAGCGTCGAACATTCGCTCGGATTTCTCGGCGCCATGACCGCAAGAAATCCGAACTTGGTTTCCCTGATAAAGTTCGATCGCAGTTACTTCGGTATCAAATTTAATGCGTCTGAAAAGATCAAATCTTTCTGCAAATGCATGCAAATATTCGGCATACTGTTTCCGCGTCCAAAGCTCCCGCTTCTCCTGTGGTGGTGCGGGCATCGAGCTGAAACACATGAAGTGCTGGGAGACGGTAAGACGCATATCATCGTAAGCAACCCCCGTAGGGAAATTAAAAACTCCGCCTTCGCGAAGTTCCTTCTCATAGCAAATGACGTCATGTCCTCTTTCAAGCAATTCCTTCATTGCTATGAGGCCCGACATGCCCGCCCCGATCACACAAACGCGTTCCCTCTTGGTCATATTTGCCGCTCCGCGTCGACATTCACGCCCGCGTACCAACCAGTCCAGCTATAGACTAGCGCGGGCGCGGGCGGCGGTGTCTTGACGGCCATATCAGCCGCAAAAGCGGGCCCTCTCGCAGCGAGGATGAAAGCGGACCTCGAAACAATGGAAATGGCTCGGTTGCTAATTTTCGGAATCCTCGAAACACCACCATAATTGTTTTCAGAAAATGGCGGTCCGTGGCACGTGAAGCGTGTTCCGCAGATTTCCGGCCTGTGTTGCACTGTCGCAACGCCGTTGCGAATGCCCGCTTCTCTAATCAGCCGGTTGGGGTCAAGCATTTTCAGACTGTTCACGTTGCCGGCCGCTCAGTCAAAGTCGTAGCGACACGGTCGAATTGGATAGCGAGGTGCTTAATCGACCGACATCCCCGCCTCGATGAGCGGCCCTGCGTTTTTTTCAATCTCGGGCCCCATAATGCTCTCGAAATAGGCCGTCGAGCGGCGTTCAGGCGGCACCACATAGGTGCCATTCTTAGCGAGCTGCTCCTGCACCCATGGTGTTTCCATGGCAGCGACGCTGGCGTCGTGAAGTTTCTTGACGATCGCGGCTGAGGTGGCCTTGGGCACGAAGAAGCCAAACCAAGTAGAGGCCTCGAACTGCGTTCCCTGTTCGTTGGCGGTCGGCACGTTCGGTAATGATCCCAACCGATCATGACTGAACATTGCGATGCCTTTGATGAGATCGCTCTGTAGCGGCGGCGCCGCCGAGCCGCTGATCGTGCACATATAGTCGAATTGACGCCCGATTAGGTCCTGCATCGCCGGGCCGCTCCCTCGATACGGAATAGCCTGCACGTTGACCCCGATCATCCCATTGAATATCGCGCAGTCGACAAAGCCTGTAGCGCCAATGCCGGCAGAACCCATCCGGATGGTACTCGCGTTGCGCTTCACATAAGCGATGAAGTTTTGCAGTCCATCGACCGGGAGGTCCTTGCGTGCAACCAAAACCGTCGGCTGCTCCGCGACCAAAACAACGGGAGCGAGATCGTTTTGCAAGCTAAAGGTCGGACGCTTGTAAAGCGTCATATTGATGGCATCTGACCTGCTGCCGAAGACGAACGTGTAGCCGTCTGGAGCTGATTTAGCCGCGCGCGTCGAACCGATCATGCCACCGGCACCGCTGATGTTTTCGACCATAACCTCTTGTCCGAGGATCTGGGACATGCGGCGCCCGACGATCCGACCCATCACATCAGTGCCGCCGCCGGCAGCCCAAGGCACGATCAGGGTCAGCGGATGCGTTGGCCAGTCTTGCGCAACTACCGGCTCAACGCCGTAAGCAGCAGCGAGCCCAAAAAGGATCGCGAAGATGCGCGCCAATCTCATTGTTCCACCCCCAGAAAAGGATCAACCAGTTGCTGTTGCCTGAAGAGCCTTCGCGCGAGCCGCGCGCTGCTGCGATTTCTTCATTATGTAATAATCGCTGACCGTGATCGGCTCATAAGCCGGTGCCATTCCCGGTGCGATGCAAGTCGGCAGGCAGGATACGGTCGTGTCGTAGTTTGGATGATGAAAGAAAATGATGGAGAGCCGGCGCGATCCACCGTTAGCCTCTTGGGGCGGGTTAGCGACCCGGTGCAAAGCCGAAAGCCACCGATTGTTGGTCCAGCGCGCCATCAGGTCGCCCTGGTTGACCACGAAAGATCCCGGAATAATCGGAACATCGTGCCACCTGCCACTGGCGTCGGCGAATTGCAGACCACCGACGCTGTCGCCGGGCTTGAGAATCGTTACGGTTCCATAATCGGTATGGGCGGCCGCGCGCAGCTGGCCGGGTAGTGGAGCAATTTTTTGCTCCGGATAAAGACGAGCATTCAAACGGCTGATGTGGCGATCAATCTTGTCATCGAAAAACGTCTCGGGGAGATCAAGTGCAAGAGCCGACAGGCGCATCAGATCTGCGGCAAGAGCCCCCATTCTGAGATAATATTTCGTATACAGGGCTTTGAGCGCGGCGGGCCGCTCCGGCCAGCGATTGCGTGGAACAAGGCCGCGCGCTTTCTCAAAATATGGATCGTCAGCAGCGCCCACTTTCGCGATCTGAAACGATTCGTTGAGATCCGGTGGCGCGACCTGACCGCGCGTATAGGCGAGGGCCGTGTCGCCGACAGCGGCATAGCCGACCGCGCCGGGCGTCTCGCCGATGTGCACTTTCATCTTTTCGTCAATCGAAAGACTGAAAAACTCGCGCGACACCGACTCGGCCTGGTCGATCAGCATTGCATCCACACCGTGACCAACGATGACGTAAAAGCCGATCTCGCGGCAGGCACGGTCAAGTTCGGCTGCAAGCCGACGCTTGTCCTGCAGCGTCCCTGCAAGGTAGGGATGTAGATCGATCACAGGGACGATACTCTTCGCGTTTGCGGCAATTGTGCCAATCTGGGCCATTGCGATTCCCGAGTCTGCTTTGAGTTTGTTGAAGAGGTCGCCCGGGCGTCCCCCAAGAGCGCTGCCGGCGAGAACGTGACCATGCCGTCCAATGCGTTCGCGGTCAATGAGACAAAACAGTGCGCCCTCGGACATATTGCAAACGCATTTGCGTGTTTCGGCACAAGAGAAAACGACGGTACCGAAGCTTAGTGCTTGGCGCAGCCGCAAAAAAAAAGTATTTCAGAGCAACGCGTTCTCTGACGCGCTCAGCGGGGGTGGTTGAAAGTATGAACGTCGTCGAACCGATTTTCGCGCAGTGCAGAAATAAACCTTCGGAACTGGCGCTTTGCGCGCCCGGCACGGAATTCAATCTCGTTAGTTACGCGCGCCTGCAGCGCGGCGTCGACAATATTTGCCGACGGATCATAACCGCAGGTATTGCGCCGCGCAGCCGTGCCGGTGTAGTGATCGAGGATCCGATTTTTCACGTCATGATTGTCATTGCTCTGACGCGGCTTGGCATCATCACGGTTTCCGCCGGCAGCCGACCGCGCGAATGGCCATTCAAGCTCGACGTCACGATTGCCGACCGGCAATTTGAATCGCTCGCCAGCAAGTCGATAGTGCTGGCGGACGCTGGATGGATCGAGGGTGAAGATCGGCCGCTTGCAAACAAATATCTCTATCGGGCGGCACCTGACGACCTGTGCCGGATATTTATCGCGCCTGGAAATGATAGGCAAATGGCGATCGCGATGACCCATGGAATGGTTGCGACGCGGCTCGATCGGCAAAAGCTGTTTTTTGGTCCGCGCGCGCCATTCTGCGACCGCTCATGTCTCGATCTGCCCTTGGCCAGGCCGATTGGCTTTCAGGTCATGCTCGGGACGCTGTGGCGCGGCGGCGCGCTGGTCATGTCCGGAGACCAACACAGAACTCTGGCCGGACTTGCAGTCTACAAGGTCACAAATATTGTCGCGGCCCCGCAAAACCTGCTCAAATTCGCAGATGCCATGCAAGACCATCCAGGCTGCGGCAGTGCGTTGGCGGCGGTGTTTTCGGTGCGCGGCATGAGCCAGGAGTTATGCGATTGGGTCCGCGCTCGCTTATGCTCCAATCTGACGGTCGGCTATGTCGCGCCCGATGGAACGATGGTTGCCTCGATGCCGGCACAGTTTGGATCGGCCGATCCAGGTGCAACAGGCTACGTGCTGCCTGACGTGATACTCCAAGTCGTCGACGATAACGATCATGCATTGCCAGTTGGCCAAAATGGCAATTTGCGTATCCGCAGCGAGTACGGCGTGCAGGAGTATTTCGAGGATGCAGAAGCAACGCGCCACGCCTTTCGCAATGGCTGGTTCTATCCGGGCGATCGCGGCCGCTTAACGGCTGACAATATGCTCATTCTTTCGGACGGCGAAGCGGCCGAGCCGGCAACGGATGTCGAACGGATTGAACAGATTTTGTCAAAGCATACCAATGTCGTGCAGTGTGGGGTACTCGCGGTCGCTAATGAATTCAATGCGGAGGAATTCTGCGCCCTGGTCGTGCCGCGCTCCTATTTCGACGTCGAGGCACTACGCAGCTATTGCGGCGCGCGCCTGCCGGCCGGCCTGGTGCCGGCGCGGTTTGTCGCCGTGTCGGATCTTCCGCGCGGCGCCGACGGCGGGATGGATCGCGCCAAGCTCCCGGAATTGTTCAAGAGCCAATTGAATTAGATCGAGGCGCAGGCAGGCCGTGAATATTGTCGATCCGATTTTGTTTCAGTGCCGGATCAACGCCAATCAGCCGGCAATCTGCGCGCCGGGCGCCACTCTCGACGCCATGACCTATGCGCAGGTTGGGCTCATGCTCAATGCGCTCACGCGGGCGGTGCTCGAACACGGGTTGCAGCGCGGCGAGGTGGTAGGCGTTCTGATCGGCAACAAGATCCTGCATGTGCTGATTTCGCTGGCATTGGCGCGCATCGGCGTGGTGACGGTGTCGTGCCGCGGCCGCAGCCTGCCGAAGGAGCTTGGTGCGGTTGCGGTACTGACCGACACGGCCGGACCGTTTGCCAATGTCGATCGCATCATTCTGGTCGACCCCCAATGGGACAGGGGCGACGGTAGGTCATTCGAGACTGGTCAGTTTACGACCGGCAGAGACGAGCTTTGCCGCATCATTCTCACCTCCGGTTCGACCGGGGTTCCGAAAGGCGTCGCTTTCAGCCACGGCAAAATGTTCGAGAAAAATGCGCGCCTCGATTACACCCGGCTCGATCGCTGGTCGCGCAGCGCGCGGCTATTTTGCGATCTCGGCTTGAGCTCTTCGCTCGGCTTCTACTACGTCCTCTACATGCTTTCGCGCGGCGGCATGATCATGATGTTCGGCCAGGATATCGTGGGCACGCTGCAAGCGCTCAATCTGTTCGAAATGGAGAACATGGCGACCTCGCCTTACGGGCTCGCCGAATATCTCAAGTTCTATGAATCCCAGCCAGCGTTCCGCTGCGGTTTCGATCACGTCCTGGTGGCGGGCGGCGCTCTGACCAAGCAACTTTCGGCGCGCGCCTGGGCGCGGATGACGCCCAATCTGATTACAACCTACGGCGCAGCCGAAACCGGCGCGGTCGCCTCCGGCGACGCCCGCATCACCACCGAAGTCCCCGGCGCGGTCGGCTTCGTCCTGCCGGAAGCCGAAGCGGAAATCGTCGATAGCGAAGACCGGCCGCTGCCGCGCAGCAAGGAGGGCATTGTGCGGGTACGCACCGCGCAAGCCGCGGATCGCTATTTCAACGATCCGGAAACCTCCGCACGGCATTTCCGCCACGGCTGGTTCTACCCCGGCGATATCGGCTATCTGCGCGAAGACAATTTGCTGGTCACGAGCGGGCGGCAGGAGTCGCTGATAAATGTCGGCGGCGACAAGGTCAATCCCGAAATCGTCGAAGAGGTGATCGCTGCGTTCCCCGCGATCGCCGATTGCGCCGTAGTCAATATGGCAAACGAACTCGGCATAGAGGAAATCCATGCTCTGATCGTTCCGCGCGGCGTGTTCGCTGAGGACGACTTGCGCAAGCATTGCGCCGCTAAGCTGCAACGTGTCTTCATTCCGGTGCGGTTCTTGGCGGTCGACAAAATTCCACGCAACGATATGGCCAAGATCGAGCGGAGCAAGCTTGCGGACCTGGCGAAGGCAAAGGCGAACGGCCAGGGCAGGGGCGCGGAGCCGTGATGCAGACAGATCAGGCGGTTGGATCCAAACTCATCGAGATGATGGCGCGGGCGCAGCGCGCTTTTATTGCCGGCCGGCTCGGCGAGGCCGAATTCAACTGCCGCCTTGTGCTTGGCGCGGACAAGAGGAGCTTCGAGGCGCTACACCTGCTTGGCCTGATCGATTTTCAGCGCGGCAAGTTCGAGGAAGCGCATCGCCTGATCCGGCAGGCGCTTCGAGTCAATCCGAACTCGGCCAAGGCGCATTCCAATCTGGCGCTTGTCTTGCAGCAGCTCAATCGGCTCGACGAAGCGCTAATGAGTCTCGATCGCGCGCTCGCGATCGAGCCGGATTTTCTACTCGCGCTCAACAATCGCGGTCATGTGCTCTGGCGGCTCAAGCGTCCGGAAGAAGCGCTCGCCAATCTCGACCGGGCACTGGTGCTCAAGCCCGACTACCTCGACGCACTCTGTAACCGGGGTAACGCGCTTGTCGATTTGCAACGCCTCGACGAGGCGCTCGCCTGTTACGACAAAGCTTTAGCGATCGACCCAAAGGACGCGCCGGCGCTCAACAACCGGGCCAACGTGCTATGGGCGCTCGATCGCCGCGAGGAGGCCATGAAGAGCTATGACCGCGCTTTGGCGCTCGCTCCGAATGACCTTTCGATCCTCAAGGACCGCGGTGCCGCGTTGGGCTTCTTGCAGCGAAGCGAGGAAGCCCTCGAATGCTTCGACCGCGCGCTTACGCTCAAGCCAGACGATCCATACTTTCTTTATAAACGCGGCAACGCACTTTCGGATCTTCAGCGACACGAGGAGGCGCTGGCTACTCTGGACCGGGCATTTGAATTGGCGCCAGACGACGCCGAGGCGCTCGGTAATCGCGGCAATGTCCTTGCGGCGTTGCAGCGACACGCCGAGGCGCTGGCGAGTTACGATCGTGCGCTGGAACTTGAACCGGATTCCGCTATGGCGCACTGGAATCGCGGTCTCGCGCTTTTGCGAGTCGGCGATTACGAGCGGGGCTGGCAGGAATACGAATGGCGCTCGAAGCTCAAGATGTCGTCGCGGAGCCGACAGGAATTCTCACAGCCGCGCTGGCGCGGCGAATTGCCGATCGAGGGCAAGACCATCTTGCTGTTTTGGGAACAGGGTTTTGGCGAAACCCTTCAATTTGTGCGCTACGTTCCGCAGGTGGTAGCGCTTGGCGCCAAGGTGGTTCTGAGCGTGCAGCTGCCGTTGCAAGCGTTGCTGGCCAATATCGATCCCTCTGTGACGGTGATCGCCACCGAGGACTCACTGCCGCCCTTTGATTTGCAGTGTCCGCTGATGAGTCTGCCGTTGGCGTTTAAAACGAGGCTCGAGACCATTCCCGCCGAAACGCCCTATTTGTCGGTCGGGCCGGACCGCATTACGAGATGGCGCGAGCAGCTGCCGCAATCCCAGTCGCTGCGAGTCGGCTTGGTATGGGCTGGCAATCCGGAATTTCTGGCTGACCGATCGCGGTCGATCGGCTTGTCGCCTCTGCTTCCGTTGCTGTCCGTACCGGGCGTGCAGTTCATCAGTTTGCAAAAAGATTTGCGCGCCGGCGATAAAGAGCTGCTGCGTCAACATCCGCAGCTTGTTCATTTCGGCGATCAACTCAGCGATTTCAGCGACACCGCCGCCATCATGTCGAGTCTCGATCTCGTAATCTCCTCCGATACCGCTTGCGCTCATCTCGCTGGCGCGCTGGGGCGGCCCGTGTGGGTGCTGCTGCAGAAGCAGCCGGATTGGCGCTGGATGTTCGATCGGGAGGACTGCCCCTGGTATCGGAGTGCCAAGCTCTTTCGGCAACCCGTTGCCGGCGATTGGGACAGCGTTGTCGGGAAAGTGGCCAGCGCCTTAGAGAGTCTGAACGTGCGCCACGTGCATTGAAGCGTACGCAAGATAGGCACTTCATAGGGTTTCCTCCCCAAGTAATATCAGCAATTTCGATCGCGTCGCCATTAGGCGACAGACCTTATTTTATTGATTTTGTTACATTTTTTTAATGAGAAGTCTTTTTCTGTCGACAGATAAACATTTTCAAACGGAGTGTTGCCAAAGAGTGACAGACTTTTCCTGCGACGCGTACTAGCTTTTGCTCAGTTTTCAGCCGTTTCTTTTTGGGGGACATCGATGACAAAGATCCGGACGCATCTGCTGACGACAGCTGCTGTGCTCGCGCTGGGTGGTTCAGCTTTCGCAGCTGATATGGGACTGCCGATGAAGGCTGCTCCGGCACCGGCGCCGATTCCGTATGCGAGCTGGCAGGGCTGGTATCTTGGTGGCGCCATCGGCGCGGCGCGGCTTAACACGAACGCCCAGCAAACCGCTGGGCCAAACGACAGTACCGCCGGCTGTGGCGTTTCCGGATTTACGCGTATGGGGGGGGCATGCGCGACCGGTACGACCGGTTTCACAGCGGGCGTCCAGGCTGGCTATGACTGGCAGAGCCGGTACTTCGTATACGGCGTCGTCGCCGACTGGACTTGGACCAACTTGAAGCACACGATGACTAATAGTGCTTCGAGTTGCCACCCATTCTTTCAGGCCAAGGTCGACTGGCTGGCCACGTTCCGTGGCCGGATGGGCTTGGCCGTTGACGACACCCTCGTCTATTTCACCGGCGGCTTAGCTTTGGGCGACCTCAAATCTGGCACGGGCATAGCCGCAGTGGCTGACAACTCCGTATGTATGTGCCTCAACAAGGTCCAGGCTGGCTGGGTGGCGGGGCTTGGAGTCGAGCATAAATGGACTCAAAATTGGTCTGTTTTTGCCGAGTTCCTGTATTATGATTTCGGCCATACGAGTGCAACAGCCAGCAATACCTTTGCCACCTACACGACCGAATTCACCCACGAAATCCTGCAGGGCAAGGTGGGAATCAACTACAGATTCTAAAGCGCTCGCGCGCAACTGAAATGCACGGGCCCGGATTTTATCCGGGCCCGATCGTTTTCGATCACCCCGTCATTGCGAGCGGAGCGAAGCAATCCAGCCTTGCGCGAGGAGTTCTGGATCGCTTCGTCGCTTGCGCTTCTCGCGGTGACGAGGCTTATTAATTCGGATGACTTTTAACATCTGCGCAACGGTCGTACCCGGCCAAGGCAATGCCGCCACGAATCACCGTGTGCTGATCCCGCGCATTGCGGCGTGTTTTCCGGAAGTGGCGAAGTGCAGCGCCTTCGGCACCCTTAATGTGCAACTCGACGCGCCGCTCGAACGCTCCCATGCGGATTTCTGGACGCCGCACATCGCCTGGATTCCCGCGCAGACGCTCGGCGGGAACCGTGCGCTCCGGCTCGAAGCCTTCGGCTTCATCAGAATCACATTCGAATGCCCAATTGGCGGCCCACGCTACGCCGCTTGGATCATGCTGCCTGAAGGTTCGGACCTGACCTATCGTGCCGATCAGGCCGAAATTATTACCGGCGAGTTCATTGCCGCTGCCAATAATGCCGCGCGTTGCGCGATCCACCTCGATCACGTCCCGGGATTACTGGCGCCATTATGGTTCGGCGAAAACTACGGAAAGTCCCTCAACCGGAACAAGTCCGCCTCTGGCGTAAAGACTTAAAGATCCATGCGCGCAGAGCATATCTTCATCCACGCGTGGTGGCGTTCGGGCAGTACATACGTTTGGTCGAAGCTCCGCGAGAGAAAATCACTCATTTGTTATTACGAGCCGCTTCACGAAAAAAATTCTCGCCTCGATATGGGGGCGGTTGAAGCATCGCCAAACGAAGAGCTCGGTCGGGTTTTTCGGCACCCGAAGCAAAGCAAAAACTACTTTGCCGAATATGCGTCGTTGGTCCGCGCCAACAATCTTCATTTTTCGCCCGCGCTTTCCTACGATCGCTTCTTCCTCCGGCCCGATCACGTGGACGAAGAGCTGAGGGTTTACATCGATGGATTATTAAAGGCCGCGTCCACAGCACAAAGAACGGCAGTGCTATGCTTCTGCCGCAGCCAAATGCGTAGCGCGTGGATGAAAAAGGTTTTTGGCGGCGCTCACATTGTGCAGATAAGAAATCCCGCCGATCAGTGGGCCTCTTTCCACGTTGAGCGGTATTTTCGCAACAAGATGCTGATTATCGCGCTGAAGCTACGCCAATTGTATCCGGCCGCTTTCGAGCATATCGAGGGGTTCGAACGCTTTGCGCGCTATATGGCGAAACACCCCGCGCTCGCTGTCGAGCGACTTTTCGATTCATTTATTACCGAGAAGGATGCGCTGGCGGTCTTTCTGGTGATTTGGATGGCTTCGGTTTTGCAGGCCATCAGTTACGCCGATTTTATCCTGGACATCGATCGGCTCTCGACCGATCTGGATAGCCGGAACGTCGCTGCGAAATGCTTCCAGGCGATCGGTTGTCCGATCGACTTTTCTGACTGTGTCAGCCCCTCTTCGGCTGAATCGTCGCTGCCGTCCAATGAATTCGAACGCATGCTGGGCGACGCAGCGACGGCCATTCAGACCAACGCCGCTCCGCTCGTCATCGTCGACGATGATGTCATAATGAAGCGGTTGCCATTGCTATCGCGACTGAGCGGCAGAGTTTTGCGAATGGCGCTCGAGCAATAGGCCTTACGTCGCTGCGTAACCGAGGCGTTCCAGCCAGCCGCCAGCACGTTGGCGAATCGCTGCGTCCGTATCGTTGCTGAGGTGATTGCGCCAATCGCCGGATGCGCCTTTGCGGAAAAACGAATCGCGTTTTTCCTGTCCCAGGACCCGCCCGCCGCTTAACGTTTCGAAAGATGCAGCGGCCCGACACCGGGCCAGCAAGTTCTGATCGGCATCGACATCGAGAAAATTGAATACATTGGCCAGACCGCGATCAGTATCGGCGATGAGGTCCTCATAGCGAACCTGATTGATCCGTGTCGGATTGGCATCGGCGATTGCCTGCGCGGCGGCGACATCCTTGGCCCAGCCATCGATGAACGCCGCAACGTAACGGTCCATCGAACCGTGCGTCTTCAATGTCCAATCGCGCGCCACGCGCAGATTATGGAACCAACCCGATACGGCGCAGTCCCTCCCGTCGCGCACGATGTGAATAAATTTGGACTCGGGGAACAGCACATTGAGCAAGTCGAAATACAAAACATTCTTCGGACTCTTTTCTCCCACGGCGCGCGCCGACGGCTTGTCTTTGCTTTGGCGCAACAGGTAGAGCACGATCGCGGACGCTAGCAGGTATTCAAAATCGGCATCATCAAGCCGTGGATAGCCGGATAGTTCGCTGAAGATGTTTTTGTTCTTCTGCGCGATCACTTTGCCGTGCTGATCCAGCGCGTCGCGCAACAGCGGCGCCAGGCCGCGGGTAAAATGTGCCTCACCGTTGCAACTCACTCGCGGATGTGCGTTCAGCAGGAGTTGCAGCCAGGTCGTGCCCGACTTCATCACGCCGCCAATGAAAAAGATCTGTTTTTTGCGCAGCTCGGAAATGGCAGCTTGCACCGCGTCATAATCCAGCATGAACGAGCATCACAGGTTGTTGGGCACTGGACTTGCAGCAAAGGTCAAGTTCCACGAATTGCAGAGACTATTGGCCGGCCGCTGCAAGTTTCGCTATGATTAGTATTATACTAGCGGGTGTTGCAAGGGAGTAGGGACGTGGGGGCCGAGGAGAATCAAGCTGAGCATTCCGACGCGGTCGTGCTGCGACAGGAATTCCCGTCGCTTGGTGCCTATGTCGGACCTCGGTCACCGACCGAGCGCAAGCTCGCTGAAATTTTCGCCAGCGCGCTAAGGATGGACAAGGTAAGCGTCACCGACAATTTCGAAGAACTTGGTGGAGATTCCTTGATCGCCGTGAGTATCTGCACGGATATCGAGAAAGGCTTTGCTGTCCCGGTCCCGCTCGCTCTTCTCGTGCGTTTGCCGACAATTGAACAGTTGGCGCCAAAAATAGACGAACTGGTTTCCCAACATACGGGGTAATCGATGCTCGTTCCCTACCAAGCATCGGGTGGAAAGGCGCCGGTGTTCTTTGTACACGGGCATCGCGGCATTACGTTTGCCATCGGCGCACGGTTCGCGCGCATGTTGGGGCAAGAGCAGCCGTTCTACGTGATCAACGCGAATGGCATCGATGGTCGGCAGCCGGTTATCGAGGACGTACAAGAGATGGTAGCGGCCTATTTAGATGACATTCGCCGCACCCGACCCGCCGGCTCCGTTCGCGTCGGCGGAATGTGCGCAGGGTGTTTCGTCGCCATCGAAATCGCCCGCGTGTTGCAAAATGAGGGACGACAAACCGGTCCCGTCATACTCGTGGATCCACCGGTCTTACCGATCGGCTACGAGAAACGCCAAAATGCGATCGCGGTGACGCCCGAGCTTAAGGCCCGGTTCCTTCATGAGGTGCGCGAGCGCTTCCGCGAGAAATTACTGGATCCGAATAACAGCGACGGCTTGGCAATCGACCCGAGCGATCCCGCCCAGATGAATTCCGCCGTCATGGCGGCGATGTCAACGATGGTTGCGTTCGCAAAATATGTGCCACGTGCGTTCGCCGGCCCCGCCTATGTCGTGATATCGGAGAACCGGGCGGCAGGATTTTTTCACCCGGAAATGCCTTGGCATAAGCTGCTTTCCGGGCCGCGCGTCGTGCATGTGCTACCATGGAGCCACACAAAGCTATATGGGCCAGGGCTGAGTACAGTGGCTCACATGGTGAAGTTTGTGCTGGAGGAGGATCCGCTTTCGGAGGCCTTTCCCGAAGCTGCCGATGCCGTTGGCAAAGGGTCCAATAGAAACCCTGCTGTAGTTCTAGCTGAAGTGCGCACGTGAACGTCGTCGAACCCATTCTGCGACGCGGCCGGATGCAGCCGGGCGCAATCGCGCTTGTCGACGATGATCGGACTATTACGTACGGCGAGCTTTCGGGACTTGTGCTGCGCACAGCTGGACACCTCGGCGCGCTCGGCGTGCGGCGCGGCGATTACGTAGGTCTGTGCCTCAAAGACGATTGGCAACACGTGGTTGCGCTGTTGGCTGTCGCCCGCCTCGGCGCCACTTTCGTGCAAATCGATCCGCGCACACGGCTAGGAGAAAGGGCGCGGATCGCGGGGGCATTCGAGTTCAAGCTGATGATCACCTCCCCCGGCGTTAATGCGAATGCAAACTGCGCCACGGTGTCAATCGGTTCTTCGTGGAAGGAGCACATCCGGCAAGCGGAGGCGCCAAGCTTCCTGCCTGACGAATGGCATGATGCTATGGTCGTCCAGCCGACGTCTGGAACGACGGGTCTTCAGAAATTCACGGTTGCCACGCATCTACAGTTTTATTTTCGCCTGGCCAGCTTTTGCGAGTTGATGCCCCCAAGTCGACCCCACCGCTATCTTGCGACGTTGCCCCTGTTCTCAGGTTTTGGTCGTAACTTGTTCCTGCTGCATCTCTTTTACGGCGCGACGATCATTATGTACCCCCGTATATTCACGACTGCGGAGTTCGTCGAGACGGTCACAACGCATCAGGCAAGTGTAGCCGCGGTAGTGCCTTCGTCATTGCGGCAGATGCTTGCTGCGGCCGGTACTGGCCAGCCGCTCCTGCCCAATCTTAAACTGCTCATATGCGCCGGCGCGCCGCTGTTCGCCAATGAGAAGCGCAACGTGTTGAGCCATGTCACGCCAAACTTTCACGAAGTGTACGGGGCCTCTGCTTTCGGCCCAATATCGGTGTTGCGCCCCGAGGATATTTCAAAGAGCGCAGAGACTGCCGGCCGACCATTTCCGCTCGCGGAAATCGAGACCGTCGATGAGGGGGATCGACCTGTCGCGTCCGGCGAAACCGGACGATTACGTTGCCGTGGGCCGGCGCTTGCTTCACCAATCACAATTGCCGGCGAGGAGGCCGACGATTTCCGTGATGGATGGCACTATCCAGGCGAGCTCGCCGCGCTTGATGAATGCGGCTATCTGCATCTCCGTGGCCGAGCATCGGAGGTAATCTTTCGCGGCGGGGCGAAGATATTTCCCACCGAAGTCGAAGCGGTACTGCAGTCGCACGAACGGGTAGCTGACGCTGCAGTCGTGGCAAGCGAGCTCACGGAAAGCGAGCAGGAGCTCGCGGCCTATGTGGTCGCGAAAGGCGAAGTCACACCGGGCCAGCTGCTTGCCCACTGTCGCCAACAGCTCACGCCCTATAAGGTCCCGCGACAGATTTATATCGTCCCAGAACTGCCACGAAACTTGTCAGGAAAAGTAGACAAACGCGCTTTGGCAAGCAGCCCCGCCCTTGCCAAAGACTAGAATTCGCAAGCATTGCGAATTGCCGACGGCGCGCTTGGATGCAGGCAGGTCAATATGACTGCGTCACGCCCGATCGAAAAATCTATTGTGCGAGCATTAGCTTGTTATGCACTCGTCTCCGCCGCGGTGCTTGGATGCGTGCCTGCCTTTGGCGCGGGTCAGAACGACTACGACGACTGCATGCAGCACGCCGACACGGATCGCACGATCGCCGGCTGCACGCGCATCATCGATGATGTCGGCGAGAGCAATCGCAATCGGCGCATAGCTTACGACAACCGCGGCGGCGCCTGGCACGTCAAGGGCGACAACGATCGGGCCATCGCGGATTATAGCGAGGCGATCAAGCTAAATCCCAACGACGCGCTGGCTTACGACAATCGCGGTACCGCGTGGCGCGACAAGGGCAACCGCAAGCGCGCGCTTGCGGATTACAACGTTGCGATCAAGCTCAATCCCAACAATGCCGCCGCTTATAACAATCGCGGTAACGTCAAGCACGAAAGGGGAGACGATAGGCGCGCGATCGCGGACTACACCGAGGCCCTCCGGATCGATCCGAACTATGCGCGTGCCTACTGCAATCGCGGCAATGCCTGGCACGTGAGTGGTAACGATGCTCGCGCCGCCGCCGATTATTCCGAAGCCGTCCACCTCGACCCGAACATACGCTGCCGTTAGCAGGGCCTTGTTGGTGATGTGGACTTTTCATCCACAAAGTTCGGCAATAAAAAGGTCGTAAATGGGAATTACGACCACAATCGATTGAACTGGCCCAAGCCTGTGAAACAATCCATGCAAAAACAGTCCATGCAAAAGACGGCGATAGATGCGCTTACGGTCTTCCAGCAAGCGATTGCCTTGCAGGGGCAAGGCCGAGTGCGAGAAGCCGAAAAACTCTATGAGAGCATTCTAAGATGTGACAGTCGCCACTTCGATTCCATTTTTTATTTGGGGCTTATTCGGCTGCAGCAAAGTCGATTTGCCGACGCGGCAATTCTCTTTCGCCGCGCTGTTAAGAGCACTAAGAAATCAGCAGATGCTCAGGACCTTACGCTGAAGCTCCGCGATGCGGCAGCACATAACAATTTAGGCTATGCGCTCGAGAGGCTCGGTCGCAACCAAGAGGCGGCCTTGCACTATGAAAAGGCATTGACGATCGATCCGAGCTACCCCGAGGCGCACAATAATCTTGGCAATGTGCTGCAGTCGCTTGATCGAACCGAGGAAGCGATTGCGCATTACCGGCAAGCTTTAACACTGCAGCCGAATAATGCCGTATCGCACAACAACCTAGCCAGCGCACTCGCCACGCGCAATCGTCATGAAGAGGCGATTACGCATTGTGAGAAGGCGCTTGCGCTTGCGCCAAGCAGCGCCGTAGCGCACATGAATCTTGCCAATTCGCTTCGGGCGATCGATCGGCTGCAGGACGCTCTCATGCATTACGAGAAGGCTATTGCAATCGACCCGGACAACATCGAGGCTTACGCACGCGCTGGCTTGACTCTTTTTGATCTCGGGTGCGTTCCAGAGGCGATCACGCAATATGAAAAGGCGCTGATCATCAAACCCGATCATGCCAAGGTGCTCGCAAATTTGGGTATCGCACTACGTGCATTGGGTCGGGCGGAGGAGGCCAGTCGTTCATTCGAAAGAGCGATTGCCGCCGAGCCTAAGAAGGCCGTCGGTCTTTATTACGATCTTGCAATGTGCAAGCGAATTTCGGTCGCAGATCTGCATTTTGCGGCCATGCAGCAGCTGGTTAACCAGATAGAATCGTTTGACGTTGAAAATCAGATCGGGCTGCACTTTGCACTCGGCAAAGGCTATGCTGATGTCGGGGATCATCAGAAGGCATTTGAGCACTTCCTCAAAGGTAACGCGCTTAAGCGGCGGGAGCTCGTCGAACATAATGAGTCAATATTCTTGACCATGGTCGAACGGCTACGGTCGGCATTCACTTCCGAATTGTTAGGCAGTAAACAATTTGTTGGTAATTCGTCATCGCTTCCAGTCTTCATCATTGGCATGCTGCGCTCGGGCACGTCGCTTGTTGAACAGATTTTGGCAAGCCATCCAAAGGTGTTTGGCGCTGGTGAGCGGTATGAGCTTTCTAATTTGGTGCGAGGCATTGTCGGACCCGAAGGTGCTGAATTCCCGGAGGCTATCGTCGGCATGTCGGACGAGCAGCTACGTGCGCTGGGCACAAGTTACCTCCGTGCAATTGGGCCGCTAGCACCCGACGCCGAGCATATCATTGACAAGATGCCAGGCAATTTTCTCTATACAGGCCTGATCCATCTAACGCTGCCAAACGCTCGCATTATTCATACACGTCGAGACCCGCGGGATACCGCGTTATCTTGTTTTTCGACCTTATTTGCGAATGGTCAGTCCCATACCTACGACCTCGCCGAAATGGGGCGCCATATTCATGCCTATGAAAAGCTGATGGAGCATTGGCGCCGAATTCTGCCGGAAGGCGCAATGATTGAGGTCCAATACGAAGAATTGGTTGGGAATATTGAAAGGGAGGCAAAACGGATCGTCGAGTATTGTGGGCTCGAATGGGACGATGCTTGTCTGTCGTTCTATAAAAACAGAAGGCAAGTGCGCACCGCCAGCGTCATGCAAGTGCGACAGCCGATTTACAGCAGTTCGGTTGGCCGGTGGCAGCTCTACGAGAAAGAGCTTGAGCCTTTCCTGCGCGCATACTCGGCAACATGAGAAATAGCGCACCGGTGATCGTCTGGTGAAGCCTTCGATGCGTACCAACGCATCCTGTAACGACCGGGACTGCGGTAAGGGCGCGGTGAGCCGATCACCAAGCATGAATTTACCCTCATCGTGCGTGCTGGGGTCGCCGCGGTGGTTTGAACTTACGCAAGCACCATAGCGGCGCGTCTGGTGGAGAAGTCAAGGAGCAATCACGAGTGGCCATCCATCAGTCCGGAAATTCGTTGTCGATGAACGGAACGGCACGGGCTATGTTACTGCCGCACTCTTCGGAACGTACCCTACTCGATCGACATTCCCGCCGCCTTCAGCGGCGCGGCGTTTTTTTCGATCTCCGGACCGATCATGCTCTGGAAATAGGCGGTGGAGCGATGTTCCGGCGGCACGATGTAGGTGGCATTTGCCGCAAGCTTCTCTTGAACCGCCGGCGATTGCATTGCCCATATCGCCGCGTCATGGACTTTGTTGACGATGGCCTCGGGTGTGCCGGTCGGCGCGAACAGGCCGGACCACGTCGACGCCTCGAACTCAAGACCCTGCTCGAGCGCTGTGGGCACGTCGGACAGCGCCGGAATGCGCTCGTTGCGAAACACCGCGACCGCTTTGATCAGATTATTCTTTATCGGTCCCGCGGCTGAACCGGAGATCGTGCACATGTAATCGAAATGGCCGCCGATCAGGTCCTGCATCGCCGGACCGCTGCCGCGATAGGGAATCGATTGCACGTTGACTCCGACCATGCCGTTGAAGATCGCGCAATCGACGAAGCCGGTTGAGCCGATGCCGGCCGAGCCCATGCGCATGGTGCTCGCATGGTATTTCAGGTGCAGCATGAACTCGCGCAGGCCGTTCACCGGCAAGTCCTTGCGCGCGACCAAGATGGTAGGCTGGTCAGCAACCAGCACGATGGGCGCAAGATCGTTCTGCAGGCTGTAGCTCGGGTGCTTGTACAGCGTCATGTCGATCGCGGCTGAGCGGCTGCCGAACAGAATCGTGTAGCCATCCGGTGCTGCGCGCGCGACATGGGCCGATCCAACCATGCCGCCGGCACCAGTGATGTTCTCGACGAGCACCTCCTGACCAAGCACTTGGGCCATCGGTCCGGCGAGCACCCGCGCCATGACATCGGTCCCACCGCCGGCGGCGAATGGCACTACCAAGGTCAGTGCGCGGTTAGGCCAGTCGCCCGCGGCGGCGGATGGTGGGCGGTATCCGGCCGTCGTCAGCGCGACGAGAGTAGCTGCGAGTAGATGGGTGAACGAAATTCGCGTCATGCGAGGGTGCAGGTCCTGCTTTGGCCAGGGGGAGACCGGTGGTTCACCAGTAATGCGTCGGGGCCGGTCCGAAAACTAGCAATTTTCCGCGATCTGGCGGATCGCTATCCCAAAACGGTCCAGAAGCTCAATTTAGCGGCCAGATCGAGCGAAAATGTCGCCTTTCACGTCGTAGGGGGAGGTCGCCATACCCTGGATCTTATATACGACCGGATTAGGACCCAGCAAAAAGAGAGTAGCGCCGCGGCTTAGAAGCGCCGGCGAGGATGTCAGGCCCATCTCGGGCCCCTCGAATAGATGAGCAGTTCGTGCCGCAGTGAGCCAATGCGAAAACGCCACGCCTTTGGCAGTTCCGGTCGAACCCGTCAGAATGATGCGGCAGATATCATTGTTATCGCCGCGGGACGCAATCGGAACCGCCGCACCGTCGCCGTCCAGCCATGAACGGTCGATGCCTGTCGTCACAGTGTCTGTAGCAAAAATGCCAGGACTGTCGGTGAGAATAAGATCTGATTTTATGGCTTCGACCGATTTTGGCTCCCTTAGCGGCAAGGTCGTCACCCCGGCATGCATCAGCCCGAGGGTAAATGCGACATGCAGTGTTGCGCGGCAGTAGGGAAGGGCGCGCCCCGATTACGGTGGGCGGCGACAGGGTCACTTGAATTCGCGCTGAAAGCGGTCGATCGGAATAATGGCGCGCTCGTCGCGCAATTTGTGGCCCTAGCGGGTCCGCCCGAGGGGCTTTTTGCAGCACACATAACTCGCAGTGATGAAGTTAGGAGCTCAGTTCTTCAATGCGGCGGCGACGAATTCGCGATAAGGTTCCGCGCAGCCGCGATCGTCGCCAATCGCTGGTAAAGGCGTCTCAGTCGTTGGTAGTCCGCATAGATCGGCGACCACACGCAGCACTGCCGTCGAGTCAGCTACCATGTCTTCGTAGCGGATAACGCGCACGAGGTCGGGAAGCATGGCCGCCAACATGTCGATCATCTCGTGATACCAGGCGATGTGTTCGCGGATAGCCGCCAGATCATAGGCATAGGCATTTCCTTCGGTATACAGGCGAAGATAGATGCGTAGGACGGTGTCTTCGATGTCTCGCTTGACGAAAAGCAAGCGAATATTCGGAAACACACTGACAATCAGCGGCACGTCACTGATGCGAGCCGGATGGGTATTCGTGAACACTTTTGCCGAACCAGCACGCCGTGCCAACTCCTCCACATAGATGTCGCGACACTGCGGATAGAGCTGCGGCGGAAGCATTTCGAAATAGGGCGTAGTGAGAAGCCCCGCTCCCTGGAACGCGCGGCGGATTGCATTTTCAACGCTCGGATTCTCATAACCCAGCTTCACGTGATCAAAGGTCGCAATCAAGCGTTCCATTGTAGTCTTGCCGGAACGCGAGGGACCGAGAATGAATAGCGAGATCGGTTGTCGAGGATCCGGGGCGGCGGGCCGCGGCCGACTGGATCGCAGCAATGAAATTATCGTCCGCTGTCTTTCCGTGATGTTGCGGTAGTTATCGGCCAATCTGGTGAACATCACACGGTTCGCCGGCACGACTTGTGCCCAGGCATCTTTGTAGCGACCCGCCTTGTCGAGTGCTGCCGCGCGGACGAAAGCTGATGAAATATCGAAATCTCGTTCCTGCCGAGGATCGAGACGATCCAGTTCCGACAACAGATCGGAGCTCACCAGCGCAGATGGGATGTTCGCCAACGCGGTGAGAACTTCCAAGGAATGTATGCCCCGTCCGAGAAGATTCTCGAACGTTGCGGCAACCTCTTCATTTTGACCAAGATGCAAACATGCCCAGCCAAAGCCCGTCGCTGCGGGCACAAGATCGGCCTCAACATTCAGCGCTTGACTGAATGCTTCCTTGGCGAGCTCGTATTCCCGTTCCTCCCGATAGATTTCTCCGAGCGTGACGAGAACGTTCGGGTCCCGCGGCTTAATAGCCCTGGCCAGCTCCAGCGTCTGTGCTGCCATCTCCTTGGCATCGAGTTCCAAATAGACGCCGCTCAATGCGGTCAGCGTCAAAATGTTGCGCGGATTGAGCATGGCTGCCCGCACCAGACAATTTAGCGCCTGCTGGTAGTTCTTCTTATCGGCATAGATGAGTCCAAGCGTGTGCAAAGCCGCTACGTAATCGGAATGCTCGCGAATCAGCGATTCGCAGATTTTCTGCGCGCGATCGAGTTTGCCCTCGCGCCGCAGCTGCTCGGCGCGATCCAGCTGGATAAAGCTGTCCTGTAAAGGATTGGCGCCGCGGCTTGGAGCCGACGGGGCAGCGATCGTGGTTGGCTTCCAAGCCGGCGTCGACCAAGCGCTATTTTTGAACTGTGGATCGGCCAAGGATGGCTCCTCTCTCGATCGACAAAAGACCAGATCGCTCGGGCTCGTCTCCGTCTCCTAGCATCCTCGTATCGACGGATCGACAGACTTGATTGGAACTCATCTCATACGCAACTTTTGTCATTATGTAACAAAAACGCAACAACCTTGCTTTTGTCGTAAGTATTTGCTGCGAAAGCATTTTTTTATTTTTAGGGTCGCCCCTGGCGTTAAAAATTGTCCGAACAGGTGACTTTTATTGGCGTTCAAATCAGTTCAAAATTGGCGAAGCACTCGCATGGGACGGGTAGGGGGCTTAGATGCGCAAGCAATTATTGTGTGGGGTGGCAGTGGCCGCGGTGACGGTCGGTAGCGTCGGGCCGATCTGTGCTGCGGACATAGCGGTAAAAGCTCCGCCGCCGGCACCCGTCGCGGCGCCTATCACCTGGGGCGGTTTCTACATCGGCGGCCATATCGGCTACGGCTGGTCAAAGATGACTGGCCTGGAATCTTCAGGAGGCGTTTTTGTCGGTTCTGGCAATCTCAATGGCGGAGTCATTGGCGGCCATTGGGGTTACAACTGGCAGTTTAGCCAATGGGTTCTCGGTTACGAAAGCGACCTCACTGGTATGTTCGGCCAGAACTGGAGCAGAACTCTCTGCACGGCCGATGACCCGATTACCTGTGCGTCGCAAATGCACGGTGAACTCAATGGGCTTTCGACAACCCGCGCGCGTTTGGGCTGGGCTTTTGACCGCACCCTGATCTATGCCACCGGCGGTGTTGGTTTCGGTCTATACAAGGGCTACGTCACTTCCGGTACTACGCTTAATACGCAAAAAAAGACCGTCTGGGGCCCCGTTGCTGGCGCCGGCGTCGAGTGGAAATACAATCAGAACCTGAGCTTCAGGTTGGAAGGCTTGGCCTACATCTGGAACAAAACGTTTGGCAATGACAGCGATAGTCCGAGCAACGGCAATTCGCTGACAGCCAAAAATGCCGGCGTCATCCGGGCCGGCATATCGTATTACTTCAACTAGCGCGACGCGCCACTCTCTGCCAATGTGGAAAACGGGGTGCTCTTCGGAGCGCCCTTTCCGTTTATGGCCAGGTCCTCCCTCACCTTACTTTCCGATCTACTACCCGCATTATGGTGACCTGGGGGTTGTTATAGGGCGCCACTGCATTTTGTACCGGGCCGTGGAGCTTTCTCACGATGCGTTTTCTGCTCGGCCTAGCCGAGGCCGGTCTGTTGGCATCGCGCTCGCATCGTGTCCGGCTTCATTGTGGCGCTGCCGCTGGCGGTCGCCACCGGCGCGCCGATGTCCACGGCGCTGCTTGAGCTCAACGGCCGTTGGGGTCTCACCGGCTGGAAGTGGATGTTCATCGCCGAGGCGATCCCCGACCGTGCTGGTCGGCATTTTCCTGCTGTTCTGCGTCACCGCCCGCCCGCATTTGGCGCGCTGGCTCGGCGAGGAGGAACGCAGCTGGCTGATATCGACCTTGGAAACCGAACGACGTCTGGTCGAAGCCAAGCGCAAAGTTATCCTCCGGCAATCGTTCTGGAAACCGAAAGTTCTCTGGCTGACGCTCAATTATTTCGGCATCCTCACCGCCAGCGTCGGCATGCTGTTGTTCCTGCCGCAGATCATCAAACAGCTCGGGCTGACCAATATGCAGGTCGGCTGGGTCACCATGATTCCCTATCTGTGCGCCGTCGTGGCGATGCTGGGTTGCGCCGCTGGACATTATCATTGGCGTGCTTCGTCTCTGCCGGCGGTCTCGTCATCGCCGCGCAAGGCCTGGGTACGGTGTGGGCGCTGGTCGGGATGTTGATCGCCGCAATGGGCTTCCTGGAATCGCATGGATCAATTCGGTCGGCAATCTCGGCGGCTTCTTCGGCCCCACCATGGTGGGCTGGGCGAAAGACTATTCCGGCAGCTTTGCCGGGGAGCCTCTATGCGCTCGCCGGCTTCGCCCTGATGTCCGCCGTAATCTCTGCGGTGTGGCTGCGGATTTTCAATCCGCTGCGGCACGAAATGGCAGGCGTGCCGGCCGAATAATCACTGCAGCGAAAAACGGATCGGCACCGTCAAATCGAGCTTGGCCTGCGGCATACTTGCCGGAAACCGCGGCAGCGGCTGCGCCCGCTCGATCATCGACATCACTTCGTTGTCGAGTTCGCGATGCCCGGAGCTGCGCACGATCTCGCGGCTGAGAACGTGACCGGTGCGATCGACCGTGAAGCTCAATTCCACCACGCCTTCCTCGCCGCGGGATTGTGCCGCGGCGGGATAGCGCTTGTATTGCTGCAGGTGCCGCGTCATTGCGGTTTCCCAGGATCGTTCGACACGCGGGCCACCACCCTTGGTGCGCGCGGGAACGGCCGGCATCGGCGGCTTTTGCTCCTCGATCGGCTGTGGCGGCGGTTCGTCCGGCGTTACGACGGCCTGCGATGGCTCGGGAGGCGGCGGTTGTTCGACCTCTTTCGGCTGCTGCTCCGGCACCGGTGCTACTTCAGGCTGATCGACGGTATCGTCACTGGGGGCAAGGTCGACGGCGACCGGCAGCGAATCGTCGCCGATATCACTGGGCTGTTGCCAATAGACATAGCCCGCGATACCGGCGGCATGAATCCCGAGAACGATCGCCGCGGCGATCGCCCAGCGCCGCAGATCGCGCGGGTCTTCGTCATCGAACCATGGCAGTGCCAGTGCGCTCATTTTCCCTCGCGCAATTCCATTCCAACCAGCGCGACTTTGAGGTAACCGGCGCGGCGCAGATCGTTCATCAGCTCCATGACCTCGCCATAAGGCACGGCGCGATCGCCGCGGAGGAAGATGCGCTCTTCCTTGTCGCCATTGGTGGCGGTCGCCAGCATGTCAGGCAGCGCGGCGCGCGGCACTGGGCTGTCCCCAAGCGCGAGGCTGCCGTCGGCTTTGAGCGTCAGATAGACCGGTTTGGGCGGCCGCTGCGTGGGCGGCGCAATTGAAGAGGGCAGATTCACGGGCACATCGACGGTAGCGAGTGGCGCCGCCACCATGAAGATGATCAACAGCACCAGCATCACGTCGATGAATGGCGTGACGTTGATGTCGTGAACTTCGACGAGCTCGTCAGTGCCGTGGTCGAGACGGATGGCCATGCCGCCTTCCTCACTCGGCGGCTTGCGTCATCGGCAGTTTGGCGCGGTCGAGATCGCGGCTCACAAGCCGCATCACCTGCGCCGAAGCATCACCGAGATAGGCCCGGTAATGTGCCGTCTGCCGTGCCAATACGTTGTAGATCATCACCGCCGGAATCGCCGCAACAAGGCCGAAGGCGGTGGCGAGCAGCGCCTGCGCAATGCCTGGCGCCACCACCGCCAGGTTGGTGGTGTGCGCATTCGAAATGCCGATGAAGCTGTTCATTATGCCCCACACAGTGCCGAACAGGCCAACGAAAGGCGCGGTCGAGCCGATAGTAGCGAGTACACCGGTGCCGCGCGAAACTTTCCGGCTCACCGCCAGCTCGATGCGTTCAAGCTGCAGCGCGATGCGTTCCTTCAAGCCGTCGGCGCGCAGGTTTGCCGATAGCCTGATCTCCTGACCGGCGGCGCGCATCAGCTGCGACACAGGACCATCGCCGTCGCGCAGCTGATCGTGCGCCTGGGCCAAGGTCACGGAATTGTTCAGTACGCGCAGGTCGCGCCGCACGCCGCTGCGGGCGCTGCGAAGCTCCCACGTCTTGGCGACCCACACGGTCCAGGTCACAAGCGAAGCCAAGGCCAGCCCGATGATCACCGCCTTCACGACCAGATCTGAATTCTCGAACATGCCCCAGGGCGAAAGGTCCTCCGGCAGATCGGCGCCGCTGATCATGTGCTCGCCGGGCAGCGCTGCCGTAGCGGGCGCTGCGCCACTCGCCGTTGCGCCTCCCGGGGAGGCCGCCGGGGCTTGCGCCGGCTGGCTCGGCAGGCTTGGTGCGGCGCCGGTCGCGGGAGGAGCCGGGGCGGATCCTGGCGCGGAAGCGCCGGGGCTGCCCGGTTCATTGCTCTGGCCAGCGCTCTGACCAGATGCCGTGTACGGAAGGGCCAGCAGCAACGCGGCAGCCATAACCGCTATCGCACGACGGCGGCCGCTCACGCCATTCCAACGACGGCCAGGCCGTCGCACGGAAGTTTCCTGCTGCATTGTCATGCGCCCTTCGCTGTTCGATTTCGTCTGCGCCCCAAATGCCGGCAGCCGGCATGCCGCATTACGCCGTCACTTATAATGTAACAATGTAACACTCGACCAGAGGGTCGTGGCCGCCCGCTGCAGCAAGCGGCAGGGCGCCTTGTCGAAGTTCCTTTGGCCAGACGTGTCCGTGAACCTCGCGGTGTCACAGCATTGTGTCATGACGCGGGCACCGCATGCGAATTGGCTTTAGGACTTCGCCGCAGGTTATTCTTGAGCCTGAGATTTCCTCGAACGCCGATAGCCTCGCGTTCGAACTCGGCGAGCCATTGCGGGTACGGGCCGCCGGTGCGGCAAGGCGCGCGGTAGCTCCGGCAACGCTTAGCGCCGCAATATACACTACCACGGCTATCGCGCAGCGCCGCCGCATTGCAGGTACCAATTGAGGATTTCCTCGCCAGTCCAGTACAGCACGCCGTCGAACTTGCGGGTGTAATCGTAGATCGCCTCAAGGTATTTGATACGGTGCGGCTGGCCGCTCAGATAGGGATGGATCGCCAGCGCCATGATTTTGGCGCGCTGTTCGCCCTCGGCGTATAGCCGGTCGAACTGGTCGATCGCGCGCTTGGTCAGATACTCGGCCTCATGGTGCTGCACGGCCATCATCGGAATGTCGTTGATCTCCATCGTATAAGGCAATGTCACCAGGGGGCCGTTCGCGGTGTGGATCGTCGTCGGCTCGTCGTCATAGACCCAATCGCCGATGTATTTGATGCCGGCCGCGGCGAGCAGATCCGGCGTCTCCAAGGTCTGCGTCAGCCCCGGGCCGAGCCAGCCAACCGGGCGCTTGCCGGTAAAACACTCGATGACGTCGAGCGAATGCTTGATCATCGCTTTCTGGTTCGGCTCGAGATGGATTGGGCCCTGCTGGTAGGAATGGCCCATGAATTCCCAGCCGTCCGTTTTTGCTTGTTGCGCAACGCGCGCGTAATCCTCGCAAACGCGTGCATTGATTGCGAGCGTTGGTCTTATGCTCTGCCGCTTGAACAGATCGAAGAAGCGCCACACGCCGACTCGCATGCCGTATTCGTGCCAGCTCCAGTTCGGCACGTCGGGCAGATGCGTCACTCCGCTTGGCGGCGCCAGCACCTGGCGCGCCATCGGTTTGCCAATGTCCCAGACCTCGAGATTGACGATGCTCCAGAATATGACCCGGGCTTTGTTTGGAAGTCTCAGCGCCGGCCGATCAACGATCGCCGAATAGTGCGAACGCTCGCGCGGCAGCATTGACTGGCGCGCCGCTTTTTTCTTGCTCCGTTTCATGCACTTGTCGCGCCGCCACTGGGCGTGCCGTCGCGATATCCTCCCCTCGTGAAAATGGCCGCAAGATGCGGCGCGGAAGTCGCCGCGAAAGATTACACGGCGATCCGGTATGTCGGTAGGCATACCTACCAAGCCGTACAAGCGGCAGCCGAGCCTTTGCCCCCGCCCCCGAATTGTGCGATCAAATTCGTGTTAGCCGCCGGCGACTTGGATTGCACAGCGGGCCATAAGGGCCATCTATGGAACGATCGTCGACGGGTCTCATTATCCTCGCAGCCATTGAAAATCCTCATTAATCCCGCGATTTGCGGACCTTTGCCATGCCACGCTCAGTCGCTTCGCCTCGCGTCCGGCTAGCGGACCACGCTCCTGCCGGTGCGGGAGCCGAGGCGCGGGCCGCACCCGCCTGCGCCGACGACCCGCAGTCGTATTGGCGCGATGCGTTCCGCAACGTGCGCGGCGAGACCGAGCGCCGGGCCTCGCGTCTTTCCGCCGAGGATCAGGTCGTCCAATCCATGCCGGATGCGAGCCCGACCAAATGGCATCGCGCCCACGTCAGCTGGTTTTTCGAACAATTCCTGCTCGGCCCTCACGCCAACGATTATCGCGCCTTCGACGAGCGGTTCGCCTATCTCTACAATTCCTATTACGTGTCGGCCGGGCCGCGCCAAGCCCGCCCACAGCGCGGCCTGATCACGCGGCCGAGCGCCAATGAAGTCATCGCCTATCGCCATCACGTCGATGCTGCGGTCACCCGGCTGATCGAAACCGCCAATAATTTGGCTGAACTGGTCCCGATCATCGAGGTCGGACTGCATCATGAACAGCAGCATCAGGAACTGTTGCTGACCGATATCCTGCATGCCTTTTCGCTCAACGAAACGCACCCGGTCTACGATCCGCAATGGCAATGGCCGACCCGCGTCTCTGCAGCTGAGGGATCTCGCGATGCCCGGCTCGCCGGCATCCACAGCATCGGGCATGGCGGCGCGGAGTTCTGTTTTGATAACGAACGGCCGGCGCATCAAGTGCTCCTGCAGCCGGTGCGGCTCGCGTCATCGCTGGTCAGTAACGGCGAGTGGCTCGAATTCATGGCCGACGGCGGCTATGCCACACCGACATTGTGGTTGTCCGACGGTTGGGCGACGGTCGAAGCGCAAGGCTGGCAGGCGCCCGGCTATTGGCGCAAGCGCGACGACGCCTGGTTCGCGATGACGCTTGGCGGGCTGCGTCCGATCGATGCGAGCTTGCCGGTGTGCCACGTCAGCTACTACGAGGCGGACGCGTTTGCCCGCTGGGCCGGCAAGCATTTGCCGACCGAAGCCGAGTGGGAAGTCGCGGCGCGCAACGATCTCCTTGCCGACGCTTTCGGCATTGTCTGGCAGTGGACGCGCAGCGCCTACGCGCCGTACCCCGGCTACCAAGCCGCGCCGGGCGCACTCGGCGAGTACAACGGCAAATTCATGGTCAATCAGATGGTGTTGCGCGGCTCGTCGCTGGCCACCCCGGCCGGCCACTCGCGCGTGACCTATCGCAATTTCTTTTATCCCTCCGCCCGCTGGCAATTCACCGGATTACGCCTGGCGGAATACCAGAATTGAGCGGTTCAGCCCGAGTTCAAGCCACGATATGACAACGATTGCACAAACCGCGCTGCGCGCGGCGCCCTCCATCGAATTCTCGCATCGATTTGCTGCCGAGGTGATTGCCGGGCTCTCGGCCAAGCCGAAACAGCTCCCAGCCAAGTATTTCTACGATCTTGCCGGGTCGGCCTTGTTCGAGCGCATCACGCAGCTGCCGGAATATTATCCGACGCGCTGCGAGGTCGCTCTGCTGCGCGACAACGCGCCGGCCATCGCCTCGTTGTTTCCGGCAAACTGCGCCTTGTTCGAATTCGGCGCCGGGTCGAGCAAAAAGGCGCGGATTCTGCTCGGCGCGGCGGCGACGATCGAAGCCTATGTCCCGGTCGATATTTCCGGCGATTTTCTGCAGCAGGATGCAAGCCAGCTGCGCCGCGATTTCCCGCATATCGCGGTTCACCCGGTCGTGGCCGATTTCACCCGGCCATTCGCCGTGCCAGCCCCGATTGCGGGTCTGCCGCGGGTCGGCTTCTTTCCTGGTTCGACGATCGGAAATTTCGAACACCACGAGGCCGTGGAATTCTTGCGCCATGCCGGCGGCGCGCTCGGCGCGGGCGCCGTTCTCGTCATCGGCGTCGATCTGATCAAGGACATTGCCGTGATGTGCCCGGCCTATAACGACGCCGAAGGGGTGACCGCCAAATTCAATCTCAACCTGCTCGCCCGCATCAATCGTGAACTCGGCGGCAATTTCGACTTGGCCGCGTTCGAGCACCACGCCTGCTATAATCGCGCCCGCAATCGCATCGAAATGCACCTTGCCAGCGTCAAGCGGCAGAAAGTCCGCGTGAATGGCAAGACCGTCAATTTCCGCCTCGGCGAGACCATCCACACCGAGAACAGCTACAAATACACGATCGAGAGTTTTCAGGCGCTGGCGCAAGGCGCGGGCTGGTCGCCGCTCAATGTGTGGAGCGACGGGCTGTTCAGCGTGCACGCGATTCGGAGGACGGACAACGGATGACCGAGGACGGATTCAGACCGAGTTCATCTGTCGTCCGTCATCTGACAACTGTCATCTGAATCATGCCTATCTGCGAAGCTGATCCGTGGCGCCTGCAATATTTTTCCCATGTCAGCACCGCCGCCAATATCCCGACCGAGGATAGCGACGCCTGGCAGTGGTATCCATCGCAGCGCTGGATCTACAACAAGCTCGTGGTGGCGCTCAGCCAAGCGCTTGACGCCGGTCCGCACGGCACGCCGCCGCCGCGATTTCCGGTATTTTCAAAGCCGATCGTCAATCTCAAAGGCATGGGCGTCGGCAGCCGCGTGCTCAATTCGCAAGCCGATTACGACGCGCACTATGATCCCGGCCATTTCTGGATGACGCTGCTTGAGGGCCGCCATGTATCCTCGGACGTCGCGGTGGTGCGTGGCGAGCCGCGCTGGTGGCGGCACGTCACTGGAAAGCCGGCAGGCGAGGGGACCTTCGACCATTGGATCATCCACGCCGAACCGGATCCCGGCATCGAACAAGCGTGCGGCGCCTGGATTAAGAAAAATCTGCCCGGCTATACTGGCATGCTCAACGTTGAGACGATCGGCGGCACGATCATCGAAGCGCATCTGCGGTTCGCCGACCAGTGGCCGGACCTTTACGGCCCCGGCTGGGTGGACGCGCTGGTCGAGCTTTACGAATGCGGCGAGTGGAAGTTTCCTGACCACGATCGGTCGGAAGGCTATAGCGCCGTGCTATTCGGCCCCCATGGCCGGCGCTATCGGCACCCAACGGCCGGGCTCGTTGACGAGCTCAAACAGGTGCCCGGCGTCACCAGCGTGCAGATCACTTTTCATGAGGATCGCGCACCCGAAAGCCACGCCATGCCGCCCGGCGGCTTTCGCCTCGCCATCGTCAATGGGTTCGATTTGCCGGCGACGTTGGCGGCGCGGGCGCGGCTGCGCGAGTGTTTCCATTTATAACCGCCGCCGTAAGCCTTAGCCGAAAACCGCTTTAGCGCCTCGCCACGACCGACTATAGTCCCCGCCCTCCGGCTATTCTCGCCAAAGGATCGTTTGCATGAAAATCGTTGCGTTCGAAGGGCAGGGCGGCCCACGGATCGGCATTGTGGAGGGTGATCAGGTTGTTGACCTGCAAGCGGCGGACCCAAAGGTTCCGAGTGATCTTGGCGAGTGGCTGGCCAAGACTAACGGCGATACCAGACAGCTTGCGGAGATCGCCAAACGTGCGCCGGCAAGCGCGCGCAAGCCGGTTTCCTCGATCACATACGCGTTGCCGGTCGGGCGGCCCGGAAAGATCATCTGCTTGGGCCTCAATTATCTGGAACACGTCAAAGAAGGCTCGCAGCGCGACAATATCCCGAAATTTCCGACGATCTTCATGCGCGGGCTGACGTCGCTGGTGCCGCACGGTGCGCCCATCATCCGGCCGCAGGCATCTGAAACACTCGACTATGAAGCCGAGCTTATTCTTGTGGTCGGCAAGCGGGCCAAACACCTCACCGCGAGCAATGCGACAGCCTGCATCGCCGGCTATTCCTGCGGCAATGAAGGATCGGTGCGCGAATTCCAGCGCAAGACCACGCAATGGGACATGGGCAAGAATTTCGACCGCACCGGCGGCTTCGGTCCGTGGCTCATGACTGCGGATGACCTGCCCGATGCCGGCAAGGGGCTTAAAATCCAGAGCCGGCTGAACGGCACGGTGATGCAGTCCGACAACACCGACAATATGATGTTCCCGATTGTTGAGATGCTGGTTTACATCACCCAGGGCATCACGCTCGAACCAGGCGATGTGATTTTCACCGGCACGCCGTCCGGCGTCGGTCACGCCCGCAAGCCGCCGGTCTGGATGAAGAACGGCGACACCGTCGAGGTCGAAATCGAGCGCATCGGCACGCTGCGCAATCCGATCGTCGAGGAAAAAGCAGGCTGAGGCGCCACGTGTTGCGTTGCTTGAGTGTCGCTACGGCGCTGTGGACCGCGGTCTTTACCCCTCTTGCCCCTGGATTCGCGCAGGAGCAGGTCAGGATCGGGCTCGGCTACGGCTTTGCGTTCCTGCCGCTTTACGTCTGTGAAGATTCGAAACTCATCGAAAAACAGGCCAAGGCGGCGCATCTCGACGTCGTGGCCAAATTCCAGCACGTTGCGAATAGCGGCGAATTGCATGCCGCGCTCGCTGCCGGCCAAGTCGACATGGCGCCGTTTGGCACCGCGCCGCTGCTCGCCGGCGCGCTGGAGGCGAAAACAAGCAGGCACGCCATCGTCGCGGTTTCGGGAATTACCTCTTTGCCGTTGACCCTCCTAAGCAATCAGGCCAGTGCGCGCTCGCTCGGCGATCTCAAGCCGAACGATCGCATCGCGGTGCCGACGCTGACCTCGCCGCAAATGTATTTGTTGCAGATGCTGTCGGAAAAGACGTTCGGCAAATTCGATCACTTGCGCAATCAGATCGTCGTGCTGTCGCATCCGCAGGCGATCGCGGCCTTGGCCGACAATACCGGTCAAGCCACCGCGTATTTTTCGTCGCCGCCGTTTACGCAGATTGTGCTGCGCGCCGCCAATGTGCACGCCATCCTCAGCTCGTCCGATGTCATGAACGGCAAGTCGTCGTTTCTCATTCTCGGCGCGGAGCACGCTTATGTGCGCGCCCAGCCGCAAGTGGCGGAGCTCGTGGCCAAAGCGATCGACGAGGCGGCGCGCATCATCCGCGACGATCCCAAGCGCGCGGCGCAAATCTATCTCACCCATGAACCATCGGCGGCCCTCGATGGCGCCGCCATGGAAGCGATCATCCGCGATGTCAAAGACGAGTTCGGCAGTCCGGTTTACGGGGTTCAGGCCACCGCCGATTTCATGGGCCGGAGTGGCGAGCTCAAGGGCTCGCTGCGCAGCTGGAAGGACATCGCAGCGCCGGCCTTGTTGAATTCACCAAGTACCTGAATGAGTACGTGAGCAACTCCGTGAAATTCTCTCGGTACCCTCTTGCGATAGCAAAAAAGGATTTGTGCCATGGCGGACAAGACACTCAACATCGTCAGCATATGCGGCAGCCTGCGCAAAGGCTCATACAACCGCATAGTCATGAATGCGCTGCAGGGCTATGCCCCCGACGGAATGCGCATCAGCGAAGCGCCCTCTTACGCCGAATTCCCGCTCTATAATGCCGATATTCAAAACTCGACCGGATTTCCGGCGCCGGTGCAAACGCTGGCCGAAGCCATTCGCGCCGCCGACGGCGTGATTTTCGTCTCGCCGGAATACAATTACGGGATTCCTGGCCCGCTAAAGAACGCGATCGACTGGGTGTCGCGGCTTCCCAATCAACCGTTCGTCGGCAAGCCGGTCTCCATCATCTCTGCCGCGGCGGGTATTCTCGGCGGCGGCCGCATGCAATACGACCTGCGGCGCTGCATGATCTTTGTCGACGCTCTGACCATGAACAAGCCGGAGATTTTTATCGGCAATGTGTCGCAAAAAATCGATGAGAAGACCGGCCAGATCAAAGACGAGCAGGCGATCGGTTTCATCAAGCAGCAGCTTGCCGCATTCGCCAAGTTCATCGTCCAGCACGGCCCAAAAGGCTAGTCTGATAGATCGCAGCAAGGGGGCCGAGCATGGCGCGTCTTGACGGCCGCGTCGCTATCCTTACCGGTGGCGCTAAAGGGATTGGCAAGCACTATGCGCGGGCGCTTGCCGCCGAAGGCGCCCGGCTGATGATTGCGGACATCGCCGACGGCAGGGAAGTCGCGGCGGCGCTCGCCCGCGACTACGGCGCCAATTCGGTCGAGAGTGCAGTCACCGACGTGAGCGACGAGGGCGCGGTGCGGGCGCTCGTGGCCAGGACCATGGAGCGCTTCGGCAAGATCGACATCCTCGTCAACAATGCGGCGCTGTTCGCGCCGCTGCAGGAAACCCGCTGCACCGAAATCGACGTCGCAACGTGGGACCGCGTCATGGCGATCAATCTGCGTGGGCCGTTTCTATTGGTGAAGCACGTGGTTCCGCATATGAGCGCGCAGCGCTACGGCAAGATCATCAATATCGGTTCTGGCACCGCTTACCGCGGCATTCCCTCGATGCTGCACTATGTCACGTCGAAAGGGGGCATCATGGCGATGACGCGGGCGCTGTCGCGCGAGCTCGGCGAGCACGGCATCCGGGTCAATACGCTGGCGCCGGGCTTTACCATGAGCGAGACGGTGATCGCCGAAAATCCAGGTCACGTCGAGACTGCCCGCGCCCGGGCTGTCGCATCGCGGGCACTCAAGCGCGACGAACAGCCGGCCGATCTGCTCGGCGCGCTGGTGTTCTTGGCGAGCGCCGACAGCGATTTCATTACCGGCCAGACCATCGCGGTGGACGGCGGCAACGTCAATACCTGAGGCGAGCCGGTCCTCAGCGCTCCGGCGAGGGGGCGAACTGCATAAGCGGCATTCCCGCGCTACCGGCCAGCAGTGGCATTCGCTATATTGCTAAGAAACCCGACCCGTTTCAGGAGGACCTCATGGCGGTCGCCGCCACCAGGAAAGCAAGCAACGGCAGGCCCAACCCCAAGCATAATATCGAAGCGGTCCGGCAGGCCTATTACGACCGTATCGCCAAGCACGATATGCGGCCGTTGTGGAAGGTGATGGATTCACTCGTGACCCCGGAGCCAGCATCGCGCTGCAAGCCGGCAATCTGGCATTTCGATGACGTCAAGGCTTTGGTCATGGAGTCGGGCAGTCTGATCACCGCTGAGGAGGCCAAACGCCGCGTGCTGATCCTGGAAAATCCGGCATTGCGCGGCGAATCCCGCGTCACCAGTACGCTGTTTGCCGGAATTCAGATGATCCTGCCGGGCGAGGTGGCGCCCGCTCACCGGCATGCCGCCGCCGCGATCCGCTTCGTGCTCGACGGCGAGGGCGCTTATACCGCCGTCGAAGGCGAAAAGGCGTTCATGGCGCCCGGCGATTTCGTCATCACCGCGAATTGGGCGCCGCACGATCACGGCAACACGTCGAACAAGCCGATGTTGTGGCTCGACGTGCTCGACGTGCCGGTGGTGAATTTCTACGAAGCTTCGTTCGCCGAGGAATTCGAGGACCCCACTCAGGAAACCAAACGACAGGACGGCGATTCCTTGAGCTTTTATGGTTCCGGCGTGTTGCCGGACGGCACCGCGGCGACCAACCGCACGCCGGTCATTAATTACACCTACGCGCGGACCCGGCCGATCGTCGAACGCATGATGCGCGCCGGCAATATCGATAAGCACCATGGCGCCCGGGTGCGTTACGCCAATCCGGTGACCGGCGGCCCGGTACTGCCGACCATGGGCGCGCAACTCGCGATGCTGCCCAAGGGCTTTAAAGGTGAGCCCTACCGCTCCACCGATGGCACCATTTTCGTCTGCGTCGAGGGCGGCGGTTGGACCGAGATCGACGGCACCGTTCTCGAATGGCGGCCCAACGACGTGTTTGTGGCGCCGACGTGGAAGCGCTATGCCCACCGGGCGGCCAAACAATCGGTGTTGTTCTCGATTTCCGATCGCCCGGCCCAGCAAGCGCTCGGCATCTGGCGCGAAGAGGTTTAGCGGCTTTTCAGCGAAGCGGGCGGCGAGCGCGGGGCTTGCCGCGCCTGCGCCAAACGCGTAACCGAACTGCCGAGCAGTAACGGCGTCGCCCGCAATGGACACTCCCTCGCAAAAAACCAAGCTCATCAAGGGCTGGGAAGTTGTGATCGGCATGGAAGTCCATGCCCAGGTCAATTCCCGCGCCAAATTGTTTTCTGGCGCTTCCACGGAATTCGGCGGCGAAGCCAACGCTCATGTCTCGCTGGTCGACGCGGCGATGCCGGGAATGCTGCCGGTCATCAATGCCGAGTGCGTACGCCAGGCGGTGCGGACCGGACTCGGCCTGAAGGCAAAGATCAATCTCAAATCGGTATTCGACCGGAAAAATTATTTTTATCCCGACCTGCCGCAGGGCTACCAGATCAGCCAGTACAAGTCGCCGATTGTGGGCGAGGGCGAAGTCATCGTCGACATGCCGGATGGCGAGACGGTACGCGTTGGCATCGAGCGGCTGCACCTCGAGCAGGACGCCGGCAAATCGCTGCACGAACAGAATCCCGAAATGTCGCTGGTTGATCTCAATCGCGCCGGCGTGGCGCTGATGGAGATCGTCAGCAAGCCCGATCTGCATTCGGCGGATGAGGCGATGGCCTTCCTGCGCAAATTGCGCTCGGTCTTGCGCTATCTCGGTACCTGCGACGGCGACATGGAGAAGGGCAATCTTCGCGCCGACGTCAACGTTTCGGTGCGCAAACCGGGCGCCCCGCTCGGCACGCGCTGCGAGATCAAGAATCTCAATTCCGTCCGTTTTATCGGCCAGGCGATCGAGTATGAGGCGCGGCGGCAGATCGATGTCCTCGAAGATGGCGGCACCATCGATCAGGAGACGCGGCTGTTCGACGCCGTTAAAGGCGAAACGCGTTCCATGCGCACGAAAGAAGAGGCGCATGATTATCGCTACTTCCCCGACCCCGATCTGTTGCCGCTTGAACTGGCGCCGTCCCTGATTGCCGATCTTCAGAAGGCATTGCCTGAATTGCCGGACGAAAAGAAGGCGCGATTTGTGCGCGACTACGCGCTCTCCGCCTATGACGCCGGCGTTCTGGTGGCAGAGCGCGAGACGGCGGAATATTTTGAAGCCATGGTGCTAGCCGGCGCCGATCCCAAGGCCGCGGCGAACTGGCTGATTAATGAATATTTCGGGCGGCTCAACAAGGAGGGGCTGACGGTTGCAACCGGTCCGCTGAGCGCGCAAGCGAATGCCGCAATCCTGCAGATGGTCGCGCAGGGCGAGATCTCCGGTAAAGTCGCCAAGGACGTGCTCACCATCCTCTGGACCGAGGGCGGCGAACCCCGCGAGGTTGTTGAGCGGCGCGGCTTGAAACAAGTGACTGATGTCGGCGCGCTGGAAAAACTCGTCGATGCGATCGTCGCCGACAATCCGGACAAAGTCGCCGACGCGAAAACCAATCCGAAGGCGATCGGCTGGTTCGTCGGCCAGGTCATGAAGGCGTCTGGCGGCAAAGCCAATCCGCAGACCGTCAATGAGCTTCTGAGAAAACGCCTCAGCGCGTGAGCGGAACAATTCGACTCGGAAAGAGCTCGATGCGTCAGCGAGGCTCCGTCGATCGCTTGAGCTGCCACTGGCTCTCGCGCGAGGGCGAAAAGTCGCCTCCGAAAGCTGCGTGGCAGGGGCGGGCGCGGGATCGTTTTGCGAATCAGTCACGCCCCGATTTGCGCGTTTTGGGCGGTCTGATGCCCTGTCCGCATGATGGTTTTCCCCGTCGGTGCACAATTTTTTTGCGAGGGTTAACCCCGGCCCCGCGTTCGCTGCGGCATCATTTGGCGCCGCTGAGTTGTTCGCCTGCAGGTGTGTCAAGCGTTCCCGGGAATTTTTGCTTTGACGTTTAGAAGTCGCCATTTCATGGGCACTTCTTGCATTTTGCGCAAACCAGCGAACAAAATTCAAAACCGCAGAACCGTTGTGCGGCGCGCTTCGTCGGCAAATGCCGTCGCTGGCCAATAATGCTGTGGGCGGCGGCGCTTACACACAAAATTAAGTGGAGTCACTGTTATTTTTTTCCCGCTGTAGTAATCGGATTGTAGTGCGGATCGATTCGCGACTGCACTGCACCGATATCGCCATCCACACTCAGGCTAGGAGGGCAGCAATGGCGAAGAAGAGAAAAGCGAAGAAAGCGGCGGCGAAGAAGACGACAAAACGTCGGAAGAAGAAGTAGTCAAAGCCGCTGAGGGTCTTCGGCATCGCATGTGCCGGGGATCTTTCGTCACACGGGGCCGGCCAAGGTCGAGGCGATCGATGCCGCGGCGGGCCGGCTCAGGTGACAAACGGGGGGCGCCGGCGGGATGCGGGTGCGAGCTTCGTAACTCGGGTTCGCTGAGCGCGACAGCAAAGAGGAGAAACGGAATTCATTTCTGCGCCGGCCGGTTTGGCCAGCGGTTCCTCTCCTTGAGCCATCTCGCCGAGGCCCTCGGTGTGTTGGCAGTATCCTCCCGAAACTAAACTCGGCGTCGTCAATCGCGGCGCCGATTTTTTGTTTGCCACCCCCAAGTGTGTCTGGCGATTTGCGTTTAGCTTCTGCCCTCGAGTTCACTGGATGTCATGACCCGCGCCGTTCGCAGACCGAAAACGCAAGCCCCGCACCGACGAAGTCAGACCGCAATGACCGGCGCTAGCAAGCCGATCGAGCTTTATTATTGGCCGACTCCGAACGGCTGGAAAGTCTCCATCATGCTCGAGGAGTGCGAGCTGCCGTATATTGTGCGGCCGGTCGACATCTCAAAAGGCGAGCAATTCACTCCGCAGTTCCTGGCGATCTCGCCGAACAATCGCATGCCGGCGATCGTCGATCCGCGCGGACCAGGCGGACGCCCAATCTCGGTGTTCGAGTCCGGCGCAATCCTGCAATATCTCGGCCGCAAGACGGGCAAATTCTATCCGGTGGACGAGCGCGGGCGGGTCGCGGTCGAGGAATGGCTGTTCTGGCAGATGAGCGGATTGGGCCCAATGGCCGGGCAAGCGGTTCATTTCCGCCGCTACGCGCCGCGGCAGATTGCTTATGCGATCGAGCGCTACACCGACGAGGTTAACCGACTTTACGGCGTCATGAACGCGCGGTTGGCCGAGCATGAATTTCTGGCCGGGCGTTATTCGGTCGCCGACATGGCATGCGTCGGCTGGGTGCGGCTCGCGGAGCGGCAGGGCCAGGATCTGGCGCACTTCCCGCACGTCAAGCGCTGGTTCGAGACGGTGCGCGCCCGCGACGCGGTCAAACGCGCTTTTGCGATCAGGATCGCGGCAGCCTCGGCGGTGGATATGCGCGATCCAAAGGTCCGCGCCGTTCTGTTTGGGCAGCGCGCGCGCTGATGGGGCGCCTTAAGGCCGCCGCGCGAATGTCACGTCAGTGCACGCGCGTCCAGGTCTGCGACTTGCACAGAATGCTGAGCACGCAGCCTTTGAGATCGGCGGTGTCGGGGCCAGTGAGCGTGAACGAACCACTATAGGTCTTGCCATCCTCGGCGTTGTAGACCTCGCCGCTCCATTGACCGGGTCCAGTCGGCTTCATCGCAAGCACTACCGGAACTCCCAAGAGCGGCCGGCTTTGCTTGCTGGCATCGGCATTGTGCTTATCGGTTTTAGGTCGTCCGGTGGCCGGATCGTTTGGCTCTTTGAGCCAAATCAGATTGCCACAAAGCGCTCCGCCGCAATTGACGATCCGCACTTGGCCTTCCTTGTCACCCGTGAGCCAGGTGCCGAACGCGTCGGCCGCTGCGGCCGTCCTGTTAAAGCTTATGGTTGCCAAAACTGCCGCCGAAAGAGCCAGTGCGGTTGCGCTTTTGCGCAGACAAATCATTGGCCACCTCACTCCTGGCTTGCCGCAGGACCGGCAACATAGTTGAGCCGAGCAGGATTGCCTAGTTCGCGTAACCCGCCGACCGCTTGCCACACCGCAGCCCGAGGCACAACAAAATCTTGCCCGAAATGGATTGCGACCACAGCCGATCCCACAGCGGACACTGACAATCGAGCAATGTGTGCCCAATCTGATTGCCGGCCACCGCGGGTTTTGCAATCTGGGGATCCGGCGAACGCCGCGCCGGTCAAGCGGCATTCCAGTCATCGCGCCGGGAACGGCTGAGAAGCCGCGCAATCGCTTGTCTGGACAGATTTTCGGGTTACCCGGAGCGGTCTTGAGTGTTAATTTGCCGATATGTCGAAAATCGACGCGCGACCGGTAAAAGCCTACAAAGACATTCTGCCTCACGAGCTCCCGGACGATCAGGCTTACGCCGAGATCTTCGATAAGATCTCGTCCTACACGATGACCGCTCGTGATGGTCTGGAAACGACCTATGCATTATTCCAGGCCGTCAAATACATTTGCCAAAATGCAATTGGCGGCGACATCGTCGAATGCGGGGTTTGGCGCGGCGGCTCAATGATGCTGGTCGCGTACGCACTCGCTCATTTCAGCGACACGAGCCGGGAGCTTTATCTGTACGACACATTCGCGGGAATGACCGAGCCCAGCGACATCGACATCGATTTCGACAACGTCGCTTATAAGCAGCGGTGGAAGCAGATCATGGGTCAAGGCGGATTGATGGGCTTCGGTGATACCGTGGAGGGAGTCAAGGCCAATCTGCTACAGACCGGCTATCCGCAACGGCAGATGCATTTCGTCGTTGGCGATGTGCTCAAGACCATCCCGACAACAATACCCTCGCGCATCTCGCTGCTGCGTTTGGATACCGACTGGTATCAATCGACGCTCCATGAGCTGGAGCATCTTTATGAATTACTGGTTCCGCACGGAGTGCTGATCATTGATGACTACGGCTGGTGCCGCGGTTCACGAAAAGCAACCGATGAGTTTTTTGCGCGGCAGCCATTCAAGCCAATGATGCACCGCGTCGATCAAGGCCCGCGTGTAATTATCAAACCGTATTTTGGAAACGCGCCGGTGAATGCCGCAGTAACTTCAGGAGCTCAGCGAGGCCGCCAGCTGCTGCGCGAGCAGGATCGCGCCTGGCGAAACCGAAACAGGCGATGAGGCTGCTTGTTGGCGGGAAGGCGCACCAAGACCTGGCACCGACACTTGGAGCACAGTGAAGTCATAATCCGGCGCAATTTTGCGACACTGACGCGCGCTTTGCCGCGCTTGCGAGGAAAACCCATGGATCAGGCAAATCGGATGAGGCTGAAGTTTCGCTGCCTGCCTGCGCTCGAAGGCATCATACCGCGACCATTCCCGGCGGTGCTCGGCCTTCCTGATTGGTTCAAAGCCATGCCGCACAAGGTGCACAATCCGACGGTCGGTGGAGAGACGCTGACTGTCAAGAAATGTCCGAGCTTCATCGACGCGATGGCTTTCGGGTTTCTGATCCCCTCGGCGGTCGACCTCGAAGTCCGCGACGGTGAATTTAGCTGGGACTTCGAAGTGCGCGAGGGATTCGCCGGCGGGTTTTCGCACTCACCGATTGACTTTCACGATCCGAGCCAGGTTGCGGGGACGCCTTTTTTCGAAGAGGATCGCTTTATCATCAAGTTCAACTGTTTCTGGACCATCGAGGCGCCGCCCGGCTATTCGGTCCTGTTCACCCATCCAATCAATCGTCCCGATTTGCCGTTTACGACGGTCACGGGGGTTATCGATTCCGATACATTCCACGACCTGCCGCTGAGCTTTGCCGCGCAATGGCACGACCCCAATTTCAACGGCGTGCTGCCGAAGGGTACGCCCGTGGCGCAGTGTCTGCCGTTTAAGCGCGAAAGCTGGTCGGGTGACTACGCGGCGCTAACCGAAGAGGACACAAGTCGTCTGCTTGCGATGAAAAAGGCGCTGCTGCGGGAAAACGGCGTCTACCGCCGGCAATTCCGTGCCCCGAAGCGCTAGCGTTTAGCCCCGCGCAAAAATTGCTCGGCGGCGCTCGGCTTGAGCCAAAACCGGGAGCGGCCAGCGTTCACCAGCGCCGTCAGCGCGGAGCCGTAACGTTTCGGATCTTTGCGCGCCACTGTGCGGAAACAATCGTAGCCCGCATCGCGCTGTCCCAGCTCCAGAAGACAGTGGCCGAGATTGAGCCAGGTGCTCATGTCGTCCGGATTGTGCGTCAGGCAGCGCCGAAAGAGATCGGCCGCAGCGGCATGTTCGCACGATCGCCAATAAGCCATTCCCAAACCATACATGGCATCCGCGGAGTTTGGCGAAATGTTCAATGCCCGCGCGAAGGAGATTTTTGCGTCGGGGATGTTTCGGCATGCCAGGAATACATTGCCAAGAAGTATCGGCAGCTCCGGCATGATCGGGACGAGTTCCTGGCCACGGGACAGCACTTCGATTGCTTCGCTGTAACGCTGCAGGGAAAGCAGCAGAAACCCAAGCTCGTGAAATGCCGCACCAAACGGCGGTCGCCGTTTGGTCGCGCGCTTGAGCCGCGAAAGCGCGTCTTCGTTTCTGCCAGTCTGGCGCAACGCGATAGCCAACAGCGTGTCGGTTTCGGGATCGCGCAATGCGCGCACCGCGTGTTCTAGCGGCGCGATGGCATCCACAGCGCGATCCTGCATCAGCAATGCGCAGCCGAGAATGTGTAACGCCTGCGGGCGCCGCGGCTCAGTCTTTAAAATCTGTTCGGCAATCCGCTGCGCTTCTTCCGGACGCTTGGCGTTCAAGGCGAGCCTTGCCCGCTCCAATGGGTCGCCGCGCTCCGCCCGGTACCCAAGCGCCTTCGTATGCAATGGTGAGGCCGCCATTCCCGCTCCAATCCCGCTGCTCGTGACGGCAGATTACCAAGAGGCGGGTCGCGGCCAAAGGCCAGCTTGCGGTTACGGTGGCAGGGCCCGCCAGCGCTGAGTGTTGGCGTACTCAGGGCAGAGGGCTATATGAAGGGCGCGGCAGCGGGAACGTTGACCCTAATTCGGGTTCTAAGGCCTACTCGGGGTCATGAGGCTGTTTCGGAGAGGTGGCCGAGTGGCTGAAGGCGGCGGTTTGCTAAGACGCTCGCACCCGGTCACGGCGCACGCCGCGATCGCCTGATTTTTCAAGCGCATGGTCGTCTCGGTGTGGCGATTCGCGTGCGTCATTGCGATACTTTTTGCGATACCGACCGCAAGGCTCGTTTTCCTGGTCCCAGGAACACGTCGGTTTCCTGGTGCCAGGAAACCTCGCAAACGGCAAAGCGGGACCAGCAACGCCCCCGCGTAGTCATGACCGACCTTCGATCAGCTTGAGCGACGGCGCCGCAACCGCCAACGGTTTCTCCACGAAACCCTTGGCGATCCGGTTCTCGTCCGGGGTGAGGTAGTGCACATACATCTCGGTGGTCTTGATCGAGGTGTGGCCGAGCCGGTTTTGCAGGTCGTAGATCGAGCCGCCGTCTTTGAGCCATGTCACCGCGTGCAGGTGGCGCAGGTCGTGAAAGCGGAAGCGCCGGAAATCGACGCCGGTCTCGCGCGCCCAGGTCGCGGTACGCTCGACGATGGCGGCGAATTGGCTGGCAAAGTTTTTGTAATCCTCCCCGTCGGAATGCCAGAACAACAGCGGTGATCGCGCGAAGGTCGGCAGGCCGCGCAGCAGCTCATAGGCGCCATAGGGATCGAGCGCGATCACGCGAAGCTTGTTACCCTTGCCAATGAGCGTGAGCTGCCGGCGATCATGATCGATCTGGTCGCGCCGCGCCTTGAGCAGCTCGTCCTGGCGCGCGCCGGTGGCGATCGCGGCCCGCACCAGGTCGGCGATCATGCCGGGGCAGCGGGCGATGACGAGATCGACATGCACCCGATGCGGCAGCACGATCGGGTCGCGCCGCTCCTTGATCCGGCGCATGCGCGGCAGCACCGGATTGTCGTCCGCCCAGCCCTGATCGATGGCGTAATTGAGCACCGACGACAGCGCCACGAGATCGCGCTTGATGGTGGCGTTGCTGACGCCGGCGGCTGCCCGGCCGCGAACGATGTCGGCGACGACGCGGGCGTCGACGTCGGCCAGGGTTTTGCCGTCGAGCCACGGCTGCATCTGATCGAGCGAGCAGGCATAGCGCGCGGCGGTTCGCGGCCCGACCTGTTTGCCGAGCCACGGCACCCATTGCTCCATCACCTCGACGAAATCGCGCTTGGCATCGCCGTGGCGGACGTCGGCTACGACCCGGTCCTTGCCCGCCTTGCGCCGCTCGGCCGCAATCTTCGGGTTATCTGTGTGAAGCGACCACGTGACGAGCCGACCCTTGATCCGAGTCCGGCCGTGGATGGTGTCGCCGCGCCAGAAACAGCCGGCCGGTGCTTTTGGATGTTTGATGCGCATTGTCGTTTGCCCTCATCGCGGACCATGGCCCGCAGCAGTTCGAGATCGAAAGTCCAGCGACCCCACAGCTTGACCGCGCCGGGAATCTCGCCGATCGCGGCCTTGGCCTCGATCGTGCGCTTGGTGCGGCCAAGGATGCCGACAGCGTCATCGATGCCACCGCGCTCGGAGTGCCGCATACGCTTACTCACACCACGACGCAAAGCGCCGTCGCAAAACAGCGATGAAAATGCGGCCCCGGCGGATGTCTCGCCAGAGATTGCCGGGGCCGCTTCACCGCGATGAAATCAAATGGGGTGTCGGCGAGACATTCCTGATGCGAGCAAGGCTGAATTCTATATGCGAGTCAACCCAGAAGCCTTTGAAAACACAGCAGAAATTGTCAAGCTGAGCTTTACAAGGCTGCCAGAAACCCGCAAAAACCGGGCACTTGTTGAATCGCCAACACCAATTTGGCCCCACTGAAAAAGTCGTTGAAAGCACGTCTGGCCAAATCTTTGCCGACCTTCAAATGCGTTCGATCAGGTTGATCAGCTCGCCGAGGAAAAAACCCATGGAAAAGCCCCGCTGATCGGCGCGCGCTAAAGTGTCATCGCGCCAAATCTCCGCTAGAATTTCGCGAATCAGGTCGCGCAAAAAAAGCGAAGGGGCCGGCCCCACCATGGAGACCCGGCCCTCTAATCGCTTGCTTCCCGGTCCCTTCCAAAAGGATCGGGCAGTTTGTGCGTAACCCCGGTCCAAACGGGGCCTTCCAACCTTGGGGGCCGCTTCGGCGGCCCTCTTTTTTTCGCGAACGGTCACCAGAATGTGCCGTAATGGCACACGTAAGCAACCGGAATCTAATAAGGCCCGATTTGTAGCTGTGATCTGTGGCCTTCGTGCCACGCAGAGCAGTGGGGGGCGTCAAAAACGAATCACGCTCGGCCGTCCGGCAGCACGCCGGGATGCTCGATCACGTCGAATAGATCGACGACCGCATCCGGCCCGCGCTCATAGGCCAGGATGGCGCAGAGCGAGGTGATCAAATCGGTCGCGGCCGAATCAAATGCCTGCTCGCCGCCGTGGGCCTTCACCGCGCGCAACGCCTCGATCACAAAGCGATTAAGCTCACGCGAGAAACGCGCCGCACGCACATCGCTCGGCATTGGCAACACAGCGGCCATGCCCAAGGCTGCCACGGCGCGATTATGTCAAGCAACTGAAAGCCGGGCTTGCGGCAGAGCGAAAGCAAGCGCATCCAGCCGCGGCGCATCTTCTTGCCTACAGCGCGGCTTACGCCATCGCTAGCGCCGCCGACAAAATCACAGTGCCGCGCGCCGGCGGTGTCGGGTCGGTCGGCGGATCGTTCGCACTTTGGTCTACCTCGACGCCGACGCGATCTACGCCGAGACGGTGAGCGGCAACGCCGTCACCGGCAACCTGCGCGGCGGAACGCTTGTTGCTGTGAGGATTGGCGATGTTCGCGATCACGCTCGGTCGGTAGCGCCCCTCATCTCTCTCAAGCTTGCATATGCCGGCGTCGCGCCGCCGGCGCGATTTTGGCGCTCTCGCGCCCACCGCATGTATTCATTGGCTTGACGATGGCTCAGATCAAAGTTCTTTGACAGCCATCGTGTTCATTGGTGGGCAGCGCCGGGTACGCACAAGCCGGAGTATGGATCGAGTTCTCAATTGCAACCAGAGATAAGGGAAATTCTGCCCAGGGCGGAATGCTCTAGCCTTAACGAATTTTACGGCATCATCGAGCTGTGCAAGCTTGTCGTGTTGTAATCAGGCGGCAACAGCTTCGGCAAATGGGAGTCAATGACTCCCATTTGGTCGATCCACGGGTTGAGCAGCATCAGTTAGCTCCGCGGAATCATCGTTCGTCGAACGTCGGTGCCGGCTCGCTCGGACCGGTCGACGATGGTTCCATCTGCCGCGATCGCTGCAACGGGATGCGGCGCAGGATGTTGCGATGATTGTTGCGCGCGCCTTCCTTGCCGGCGCCGACGGTGACGTCGATCTTGCCGGAGCCTTCGATCTTTTTCTGGTTCGACGAATCGATCGCCTGCCGCGCGTTGGCGATCAGCGACGGGTCGCCGTAGCCGGCGCCGCCGAACAGCGGACCGACCGCCCCGATCGCGCGGCCGCCGCCGCGATCGCGCGCGGCCGCCAGCTCGGTCGGCGTCAGAATGTGGCTCGCCGAGAAGTGCCCGGCGTCGGGGCTGCTAAAGTTACGGCCTTCGATGAAGCCCCACTTTTTCGCCTGGGCGGCAACAAGTTCGGTGTGCTCGGCGTACCATTTGGAAAACGCCGGCGACATCACGTTGCGGCCGACTTGGTTGATGTCAATGGCATGGCCGCCGGGATGCGCCGACGGATTGCCGCGCATACCAAAGCCGCCGACCGAGGTGATCGGCGCACCGGCCGCAATCAAGCTATCGATAAAGCCTTGGGTTTGCGCCGCCATGTCTTGGCTGACGCTTGCGGTGCCGCCGCCGGGCAGCGTCACCTTTCCCGCCGCGCCATGAATTCGCGTTCCGGCCGGCTCGGAAAACGGCTCACCACCGCGAACGCCGCCGCCCTGCGGTCCGGCGAAAACACCGCCGCCGCCCGGCGCGAAGCCAACGCCCGGCGCGTCCAGGCCGCCGCCCGGAAATTCCGGGGCATGGGGACGCCGGCCCGGCCCAATGCCCGGCCGAAATGTTGGTTGACCGCCGACGCCGCCAGCGGCCCTGACCGCCCCGAGAATGCGACCCGACAGCAATGCCTTGAGCCAATCCGGCGTGTGGGCCTCGATCCATTCAAAGAGTTTGACGATGCCTTCGAGGTCGCGAAGGTCGGTCGCCAGCATGTCGCCGAACTCCCGGCTCCAATCCTGCGCCTTGTTGGTGAACAGCGCATTGAAGTCGGTCACGAACTTATGGAATGCCGGCTCGATGTCGGCGTTGAACAGCTTGCTGATGTTTTGGAAAATTTGCTCGGTGTCGCCAATGTCCTTGCGAAATTCGTCGGCGCTGCGATCGATCGCTTTTAACCGCTCCGGCGTCAAGCCCATCGCGGTATCGATGTCGCTTGAGCGCTTGAGCGCGTCGGCGAAATCCTTGGCGCTCATGCGCGCCCAATCGGCCGAACCAAAAAACGTCTGCGCGACAATGTTGGCTTTCTGCTCGCCGGTCGCGCCCTGCTTGCGCAGCCGGTCCATGTAGTCGCGCACATCCTGCAACGCGCCGACGGTGTCGTTGGCGTCCTTCAGGAGCCGATTGTGCAGGGTGTCGGCGAGATCGCCGAATCCGGTCTGCCGCAGCTTATTGTTGAACTCTTCGTAATTGTTGGCCGCGAACGTCATCGACTGGCCGAACTGAATCGCGCCCTGGCGCACCTCGTCGGACGTCATGCCGAACCGCGCGCCGACGTTTTCGAGCTGGCGCATCTGCGTGACGCTCAGCCCGGATTGCACCGCGGCGTAGCGCAAGGTCTGCATCGACTTTGAAAAGTCGCCGAGCTTCTTGCCGGCGACAGCGGTGGCCGCGCCGACCGCGGCTATGACGCCAACCACGCTGCCGGCGCCGACCGCCAGGCGGCCGGCCGCATCGCCGATCTTGGCGAATTCCGGCGACACCTTGCCGACGCTGTCGCCGAGCGCCTTTAGCTCGCGGCGCAGCGCCGACGAGCCTTCGTGAAATTTCTTAAAGCCCTCGGTCGGGGCGCGCGCATCGCGGAAAAACTTTTGCGCCGCCGAGGCGACCTTGGCTTGCTCGGCGTAGAAGGTGCGCTGCACACGGTTGAAGTCGCGCAAGTCTTTTTCAAACTTGCCGACCAGCTCGGCTGTCAAAACTAACTTGTCAGCCATCGCGGCTCACCGATACCGCCACACGACCTCGCCGCGCCCGGAACTAAACACTTTCACGAGGACATCGTCGCCGGCGCGGACGGCAACATGCTGCCGCCACAGCCCGGATCGCGCCACGATCGTGCGATCATCGTCGTCGAGTTTCACCTCGAAAGCCGAACCGCGGGCCAACGAGTTGACCACACGGCCGGTCGTCGTCTCAATAATGGCGGCTGCGGCTTTCATGGTGCGCGCTTGCGGGCCTCGACGAATTGCTCGGCGGCGCGGGCAGCGGCGGCGCGCATGTCGGCATAAACGTGATCCAACGGATCAACCACGCCGAGCGGGCGACAATCGCCCAGCTCGGCGGCCCACGTGTCGCGCTGCCGCGCCATTTCGTGCTCGACAAACCGGCGAAGCTCGCGCGAATGAACATGAAGGCCGCCGCGCATGTGGTGCGATGCGCGCGTCGCTGGCACGGTCGCATCGATGGCCGCACTGATCGCGCGGTCGAGCACGTCGCCGCGCTCACGAACGCGGCGAGAGGCCTCGGCGCTCAGGTAGTCGGGATTACCTTTCAGGTCGGGATCGATTGCCATGTCAGCTCCAATGCTCTTCCGTTTAGTGCGTGCCGCCGTTGACCTTGCCCGGCGCAACACTGTCGTGCAGCGACTGCGCGGAAACCGTGGTGGCGTCGGGCGGCGCGACACGGTCTGGATCAATGAGATGGCCGGTCGCGCGCAACCGGGCGATCTCACTTTTGCCGAGCGTGACGACCTGGGGATGAACCGCGGTGCGGAAGCCTTGCCGAAAAACAGTCTTGCCGGTCCACGTATCGAAACCGCGCGCGACCTTGGTGCCATCTAAAATATGAACGCATCGGCCCCTGGCGACCGTGGCCTGCTCGGTCGGCTCGCTTGCCTCGGGCGGTTCCGGCGGCGGCGCTTCAATTTCATCCGATTCGAGCACCGGCGGCCCGGCGAGCGGGTAATCTGGATCACGGCGCAACGCTCTCATGTCGCCGGCCGGTTTGTGTTTCTTTTCGTCGACCATTTTTGAGCCTCGATTTAAAAACGGCGGCGCGCCGGCGACCCCGTTGCGTGACGGTACAAACCGGCGCGCCGCCCGACGCGGCTGCTCAGGTGCGAATTAAAAGCACCGCATCGTAGTTTCCCCGGAAGGGAAGGAACCGGGGACGTTAAATCTCGCCGCGCCGACGCTTTCCAGCCGCCACAATTAGGCGCGCCGATTCGGACATCGGCTCGCCAGAATCGGCATCGTCGGCGACCTCGCCGCGGGCTTTCATGCCGGCGAAAACGATTCGGCGTGCAGTCGCCGCGCGCTGCTCTGCCGTCATTTTTGGCCCGTCATCGGGCGGCGTGAGACGTCGCTCGACGATCGGCGGCGTGTGCTCCTGCGGCCGGTTGTTTTCAGTTCGGCGGCTGAGCGGTGAAAGGCCACGAAAGGGTGTCATTGATTTTTCCAATTACGTGCGAAAGCCGCAGCGCAGGTTTCGAGAAAGCAATCCCAGCAGAGATTTTTTTGCTCGTCGTTAAACCAATAATCATGATCGCCCTCGGCGCCATCCTCGGCCCAGCCGACAAGCAAGCCGCGCAGCCGCTTCGCCCCCGCTTCGAGGTCCCGCCGCAGCGCACGGCGATCGACCCACGGCGCTACTTCAAGCTTGACGTGCTCGAGATTGAAACCGATTTTGATGAACCGCGAACCGTCCTCGCTGTGACAAATTGCGGAAATCTTGTCGGCCATGCGCGCGTCGTACCGGCGCAGCAGCTCGTCAGCGCGTAATTGACGCTCGCGTTCGGCGTTGCGATTCTGCAAGTGGATAACCTCGGCACTCGGCGGCAGATTTGCGCGCCGTTGCAGCTCAGCGAGCTGCTTTTGCTCGGCCGCGGTGAGCGGACCGATTTTTCGTAGCGGGGGTAAGGTACTCATGCGAGGATGACAGCACGCCCGCCGTTTTCACGCCCGTAAATTGTTGGAGCGCCCGCGGCATTGTCCGCCAACTGCGCGGGCGCGCTTGCACGAATTCGACCAGCTCGTGGTGCGAGATCAGCCACGTGCGTAGTCTCGCGTCCCATCGACCGATTAGGCCCCGCCTGGCCCACACTCGCACACAGGCCCCGCTGCGGCCGATCAAGTCGCCGGCCTGGTCCGGCGTCAGTTCATTGCGCGGGCCGAACAGCGCCCACGCGAGTCCTAGCAGCAGCAACATGTCGGGCGGCTGTTCTGTGCGAACAGCGTGCTTCGGCTTGCGGGCGCGCGCCGTCATCTACGATCGGCGGTTATGCCGCCGCGCAAGGCGATGGCGTGCTCGATGCACCCATTAAAAAAATCCCTTAGTCCAGGCTTCATATCGAGGACGAACAGGGCGCGTGCCGCGTGATCGATCGCCGCGCCATAATCCATTTCGTCGAAGACTGTCATCGCCGTTTCGCGTGTTTCTGCGCCTCGGCTTCAAGCTGGTCGTGTGCTTGTCTGACCAGATCGGCGATCTCGCCGCGCGCCACAAAGATCAACGCCTCGGCGCGCTTGCGCTCACTCAAATTATGCGGATGCAGTCGGGCCGGCAGGCTTTCCAGCACCTGCACCGTCTTACCAGCGGTGATGTTGACGACGGCGAAACCTTCTTGCAGTGACATCGAGGACGCGCTCTCACGCGCAATGCGCTGCTCAAGCATCCGTGCCCTGACCTCGGCGAGGCGATCGCGCTTGGCCGCACCGGCAGCTTGTGCGCGCAAATGCTCAATGTAGGCGACCCGGCAAACGGCCAAATCGAAAGTGCCGTCGGGATGCCGTTGCAGCACGCCGGCCGCAACAAGGCGCCTGACCCCCTCGCGCGCCATGCTCAAGTGCCGCGCGGTTTCCGCCAACGTCGCCCCGACAGCTTGCTGCTCAGTAGTGCCCATGTTTAGCGGCTTTTTTCGCCTCAAGGTGGAGTCTCACGGAAAACCACATCCCAAAAAAGCATGATGATCGGGGTCGCCCGACGCCAGCGGTCAACCTGACGCTACCAAGGACCCGCTTGAGCTGATTTTGTTTTTTGTTCGCGCGTCATTGCTTGTCATCGTCGAACAATCCAAAAACCTCATTGAGCTGCGCTTGCTTGATCAGCGCTGCGCCCACACCTGCGATTATCTCGGCCGGCGGTGGCTTCGGCACTTTGGCTGCTTGATCGTTGCTGCGCGCGCCGCTCTGCTCGTAGGCCTGCCAGCGCTTTTCGATGTCCCGTTGCCGTCGTCTTTCGTCGCGCACGACGCCCGGCTCAAGCTGACGCTTCCTGGGCCTATAGGGTGCCGGCAGCGGCAAGAGACAAAACAGATCGGAAACCTTGAAGCGCGTCGCCTTATGGCACTCGGCGCAGATCAAGAAGCGCGGCAACCGGCGTGGATTTACATATCCGAGGTGTGCGCAAAATCTACAACGCGCAAGGGCCATGCGCGCCAATCTCGATCCGGGCATCGCACGGCGTCAACCAAAATGCGCACTTTGCACAATGGCGCTCCCCCTCAAACCGGGTTCCGGTCGAGCCATCGCTTGTAACGTCGCCACACGCCGGGCACGACTTGCAGCGCTTCGTGGCAGGCACCTTTGCTGCGCAAATAGCCGCGCATCGCATCGATGTTTGGAAATAGCGGTGGCTCCGTTCCGGTGCTGTCCGCGTCGTGCCGCATATCCTTGATCAGGTCGCCTTCGGGATCGTCGGTGATGCGCGCCTTGCTTAGCCATCGTGTCGTCGCGGTCGTCATCGCACATCCTCCCCATAGGCTGATCACGGACATCGAGGATGGTGGGGCTGAAAACAAACACTCTCCCTAAGAGAGAGAGATGTTTTGTTTCAGTCCCCACCTCTATCCTGTCGTGGCAGTTTGAAACGTCGATCTGAAACATGTTTCAAGCCGACGAGCATTGAACAAGTCGGCGGTTTGAGACGAAGCTCGAAACATCTGAAACAAACAGCCTAATCGCCCAAAGGTTGCTGCATGTCTGAAACACACCCTGAAACATGGTTCCGTTCGTAAGCCGTGGGCATGTTGGACGGCCTCGCAACGTCAGCCATCTCCTCAAGCTCATCGATGTCGCTGTCCTTGTACCGCTCGACAATCTGTTCGGCATATTCCTGCTCGGTGATGTTGGGATCGACAGTGCCGAGCGCGATCGAATTGCTATAGGCGAGCCATCCGCGCCGCCTCTCGGTGTTGAACAGGTCCGCCGCTACGCGCTTTAGTCGTTCACACTTGGTGCTCATTTGAGTTTCCTTTCTTGGTTTCATCCGGTGTTAGCTCGGCCTGGCCCTTGGCGGTGAGCTTGGCGCGGCCGCGGGTCATGGTGATCAGGTTGGCCGTCTTGAGCGCTTCGAGCGTGCGTCCGACGCGCACCTGGTATGGCGCACCGTCCCGCATTCGCCAGCCGAGTTGTTCGGCAAGTTCGCGCTGCGAGGCGCGCTTGTTCTCCGGTTTCGCCAGCAGCTTGAGCAGCTCGTCCTCATCCGAGCGGGCAGCGTTGCTGGCTTCCTCGCGTGCCTGTTCGGTGAGGTGACTGGCGACCACGGTTGGCAGCAATCGACCCTTGCTGTCTTTGAGGTCTTGGTGGGTGACGGTGCGAAGCTGGAACGTCAGCGGCGCAAAGTCCGGGCCGCGGAGTTTGCCTTGCCAATGCACCTCGATCGCACTGTCGTCCTTTCTGGCAGTGAGGTTGCCATCGACCTCGGCGATGAAGCTGCCGCCACCGCGCGGTTGCAGGTTGTCGTCGCCGGCGTTCTTCGGCGGATGACAGGCGACAACGACACAGGGACCGCCCGGCAGTTCGCTCAGGCTGCGCAAGCGACGCGCGTGCTCGCCCTGTTGCGTGTTGTCGTTCTCATTGTCGCCCTCGAAAAACGCGGCGCTGGTGTCGACCACGATCAAGCTGACGTCGCCGACGGTCTCAATCTCAGCTTCTATTTGCTCGCGCATCTCCGAAAGTTTGAAGGTGCCGTCGATGAAATGCACGTCGATCGTGTCGGCGTCGAAGTCCATCTGCTGCGCCATCGCGATCCAGCGCATGCGCGCGTCGGTCGGATTCTCGCCGGCGAGATAGAGCACGCGCCCTTGTTGGACCTCGCGATCGCCGGTCGGGCGGCCAAGCGCGACGTGCGCAGCGAGCAACAACAGTGTCGCGGTTTTGCCGGAATTGGTTTTGCCGGTGAGCGAATAGATGAAGCGACGTTGCAGGATGCCGTCGACAACGTAGTCCGGCGGCACGAAGCCGCGGACAAACTCGGCGCTCGATAAGATGAGGCGACCTTTGCCGTTGCCGTTGTCGCGCGCGGCATATTTTTTGAGCACCTCTTCCATTTCCGGCGAGCGGTTCATCGTTGCGCCCCTTCGAGGTGCCGCACGATCGCGGCGGCTTCGTTGGGCGTGCGCTTGGCGAGCCAAGCGTCGAGACGTGCGGGATCGTTTTGTTTGGCGAGGTATTCGGCAGCGGCGAGTGTCGAGGCGGCAACGTGTTCGCGCCGCTCATCCCAGTTTTTTTGTTGTGGCTCGACGATCAGAACGCGACCGTTTTTTTTGACCTCGGCGTGATACCACGTTGCCGCGTGCTTCCAGCTCGGCGCGTCCCAAGCATCGCTGGCGTTTAAGGTGCCAGTGGCACCTTTTTCCTTGATCTTCGGGCTTCCGGGACTGCCGGTCATCGCGGCACACCCCGAAACGCATCAGCCATGACGCGTTGCACCTCGTCCTGGCCGATTTCTCGGACGAGGCCATAAGCAACCGCGGCGGCTTGCAAGCCATTAATAGCTTGATGAAAGTCGAGCGCGCCTTCGGCAACGAGGATGGCGCGCGCCTCGCATCGCAAAGCAAAGACCTCGATGGCCGGGACGAGATTGCTGGCCTGTCGAGGGGCTGCTTTCATGCGTTGCCCTCGCAGGCGAGCGCCCGCAAATCGCGCCAGCCGAATACGGCTAGGACGTCGGCCCACACCGCTGCCTCGCAATCCACCAGCGTCGCGTTTGGCAGTTCGGAGCGGAGCCGCCAAGCGGCCCGGTGCACGATCTCGGCCTGATCGAGACCGTCGGCCGTGATCGAAAAAAGCCGACAAAGAACGAGGGCAACACGCGGCTTGGCGGTCGCGGCAGCGTCGAGCGCTTCGAGCAAAACGCGGGCAGCGCGATCGATCGCAGGGTCAGTCATCGCCCCGCCTCCGCGCTCAAGTCTGGGAACAGCTCATCGAGCCATTCCGGCGACCCCATTTGCGTCCAACCGCTGCCGACAAATTGATCGTCCCGATACTGGCAGATCACCGTCATGTCGCCCCACATGCCGTGATCGATTCTGCGCAGCGCGGTATCGGTGCCATTCCTTGCCGCCAGCAAACGCTCGATTACGTGTTGCTCGTTTTTGAGCGCGACGAGATCGGCGTCAGTCGCTTCGTCCGATTGGAATGTGAAAGTGTCGGTGTACGGATGCACCGGGCCGACGAATTGCACGACGCTATTGCTAATCTGCTTGTTGACGGCGTCGGTCTCTTTGCGAAGCGCCTTCGCTTGGGCCTCCAATTCGTCCGCCTGCTTTTTCAGGTCGTCGTGTTGCTGTTGTAGTTTTTGAACGGCCGGCATCTCTCGCGCGGCCTGTTCTCTTTCCTCCAAAGCCGCCCGGCTCACGTCCGGGCCGAGCACCAGCATCCATTGCCGATCTGCCTTGTGATGGGCGACGCGCATCTTCCGCCCGGTGGGCGACGGCAACAAAGCCGGCGGCGTTTCGAGCATGTCGCGCATGGCCGCACGGCGCGCTGCCACCCGCAGGTGCTTTAGCTGTTTGGTCGGTTCGGCGATCAGTATCGCTGCCTCGCGCAGCGGCAAATGCGCAACGGGCGTTGCGCATTTGGAATCTTCCTTTAGTTCCGGCGCGTTGGCGAGCTGCATATAGAGCTGCGCCGTGCGGGTCGAGATTTCGACGTGCTCACTCAGCCACGGCAACCACTGCCCGTGCTTGAGCTGCGCCTTGGCCTCTAAGAGAAGATTCCCGGCATTGATCGAGTGCTGCACGCTCTCCCGCATGCAGCTCTCGGCGGCCTCGTGCTCGTCCTTGATCCGCGCGGCCAGATCGGCGAGCGAATTGGACGCCTCGATTATCGCCTTTGATGTGCCGGCCATCAGGCAGCCCTCCTGCCGCGGCGGGCCTGTCTGGTAGCGGCCCGACCGCTTTGACGTACCAGCGGCCCGCTAATGGCTTCCTCCGCCGGCGCTCTAAGGCGGCGTTCCTCGCTTTCGGCGGAGCGGGCGAGGGCATCCTTAGCGCGCGACAGGTTTGTTAGGTCGGACAGCTCGCCGCTCGACCATTGCACGCGCCACATGCCGGGCCGGTTCGAGCCGGCCGGCATGACGCGGCCACCGCGATGATTCTCCGCAAGCAGCCAAGCATTGCCGTCGCGCCGCCAGCCAAGGCGAATCGGGTGAGGTTGAAATTTTGGAGCGGGTCGGTTATGTGGGCTGTGCACTTGAACCTCCGTTCTTTGGCGAGAACGACGACGAGAAAAAACGGCCGCCTGCCAGGGCGGCCGTTTGCTATTCATGCGGCTCCGCGGTGGCGCGCGAGCGCCCGCAGGCGCGAGCGGCGCGGAATAGGTCGTGATAGCGAACAAGATCGGAACGATGCCGGCGATCGACCGCAAGCACTGCTATACTTTTTGCGATACTACGCCCCGGCTTTAGTGGCGCTTTTGGCGCTTGCGGGTTTGCAGCCTTGACGCAGGAAGGCCCGGCAAATAGGGGTTTCTGGCGACGGAGAGGTGGCCGAGTGGCTGAAGGCGGCGGTTTGCTAAACCGTTATACGGTCTAAAGCCGTATCGAGGGTTCGAATCCCTCCCTCTCCGCCAAAGCAGTCCGTCCGATGCCGGAGTGCTCGGATGTCCGGAAATGGACAAGGGAGCCGTTGTGGGCACAGCCTCAATACTAATGACTATCAGACATCAAGGGTCATCGTACGAGAGGGACGCAATATTTCAGTCGATCGCTGTCACCGCAAAACTCTCTGGCTTGTCACCACGTCGGTATTGCTCCCATGTCCTCACATACGCAGCTTCGATGTGTCGTGTAAAACGCGCAGTGTGGAAGAGCGGACATTTGTTGCGATTGTGAGCCAGTTTTGCCCTGATTGCGGCGAGTAAAGCCGGCTCGTTCGCCAATTTGAGCGCCAAAGTCTGATATTCGTTAAGTGAACCAGCAACCAGTTCGGGAAGGCCAACGGCCCGCAACAAACTCCCTCCCACGCGGCCAGCGAAGGTCTTCCCAAGACACGTCAAGACCGGCAATCCGGCCCAAAGTGCGTCGCTCGCTGTTGTGTGGGCATTGTAGGGCAGGGTGTCCAGAAAAAGATCCGCATGCCGATGGCGCGCAAGATGATCAGGAAGAGGCATTTTATGGGCGAATACCAAGCGATCTGCCGAAACGCCTCGTTTCTCAGCTTCTTTGCGGAGATTTGCTGAAGCTGCCGGATGCTCTTCAAAGAGCCAAAAAACGCTGCGCTCAATGCGGCGCAACAACTCCACCCAGATCTCGAAGATTTCAGGCAAGATTTTGTACGGATTGTTGAAGCAGCAAAACACGAAAGCTTCTTCTGGCAAACCGCATTCTTCGCGACTCATGCCATGCTCCGAAATGAGTCTTTGCGAGTCGTTCACCTGATAACTGTGCGGCATCCAAATTACCCGTTCGCTGTAAAAAGGAAATTGCTCTTCGGGAATAATCGTTGAATCGGCGACGATGTAATCAACGTAATCGGCACCCATTGTGCCGGGATAACCCAAATAGTTTACCTGCACAGGCGCGGGACGGCGTGCGAGGACATTATATCTCGCGTCGCTCGTATAGCCCTTCAGGTCGATCAAAATATCGATTTCAAGTTGACGAATAAGCTGAGCGATTTCCTGGTCAGTTTTGTTCTGTACGTCAATGAAATGCTCAACGGTACTTGCTATGCGCCGACGAGTGTCTGAGTTTTGGTTGGGACCAAACGATATCGCGTGTACTTCAAATTGACTCTTATTGTGGTTTTCGAAAAGCCCGGCGGTCAAATACGCTATCGCATGTTCATGGAAATCCCCTGATAAATAGGCTATTCGAATACGGTCATGGGAATAAATTTGGTCGCGCCAAAGTGACGAAAATGATCCCTGGTCTCGAACAAAAGCCCTCGCACACTGCAATTGATCCTCCGGAGTTGACGGTATCGAGAGCAGAAAGAATGGAAACGACGGCTTTCCACCTCGCAGATCCAACAAAAACCTGTCAATTTCCGAGTTGATGTTCGTCCAATCGCAGAGGCATTGTTTCGTCGACAGGCGATTGGCCTGCGCATAAGTTAAATCAGGTTCTAAGCCCAGTGCTCGATCGTAGTCACTTAATGCCTTGTCGTACTCTTTGAGTGACGCGTAGACATTGCCGCGGCCTAGCCAGGCTTGAGCCAAAGTGGGATCGGACGCCAATGCGCTATCGTAGGCAGGAAGCGCCTCGCCAAAGTGTTTTAACTCCAAGAACACGTTGCCACGCCCAAGCCAGGCTTCGGCCAGGTCCGGCTCGAGGGCCAGTGCGTTTGAGTAAGCGGCAAGCGCCCCATCAAAGCTTTTGAGCACGCAGAGCACATTGCCACGACCAAGCCAGGCTTGAACCAGATCCGGCTTAAGCGTCACCGCCTTGTTATAGACGGCAAGCGCCTCGTCAAAACGTTTAAGGTCCCAAAACACATTCCCTCGGCAAAGCCAGGCGTCAGGCAGCGCGGAATCTAACGCAACGGCTTTTTCCAAATGGCTAAGAGCTTCATCAAAAAGATTCTGCTCACGAAAGCTTTTTCCGAGACCGCTCCATGCCCGAGCCGATTTTGGATTTAATGCAAGCGCTTTTTCAAATGCTAGTTTTGCCTCGTTCTGGCGACCCAGTTCACCTAATAAATTTCCGGTGTTGAGATGAGCGTCCGCAAATTTAGGGTTGACTTCGACAGCTTTTTCAAAAGCGGCAAGTGCCTTGGCATGCTCCCCCATCTGCGCAAGCACGGTACCCCGTTCGTTAATCGCGACGAGGTGATCCGGTTCGACTGTCAAAAGTGTGTCGAACCGCTGCAAAGACTCCTGCAATCGTTTCAACTTAAACAGCGCTATGGCGCTGATATAGAGCAGGGACACACTTACAGGCTTTGAGCAAAGGCCCTCATCGCATATTTGAATTGCCAAATCGTAGCATCCGGCTTCGCATAAGATGGTCGCGTAGTTCTCCCGAAATTGCGCATTCGATGGCTGTAACTCCAATGAGCGAGCGATGAGAGAGGTGGCCCGTTCGGTTTTACCTTCGGCCGCCTCCAATAACCCTAAATAGTGAGCGGCATCGGCATTGCCCGGATTACGATCAAGAATTTGGCGGTAAATATCTGCCGCTCGACCAAGCTGCCCGGCTTGGTGCAGCCGAAGCGCTGCGGTTAGGTCTGGCGAGTCATTTTTTGAGATCATGCGAGAACCACCGCATTGGGCTTCAATCAAAATCGCGGGTCAAATCGTCCTATAAAAAGACGCAAATATGGACCACAAAATGCTTGCTGTTTGACGCATTGCTTTATCATTTGCGATAAATTCCAGCCGTTGCGCAGGCGGTTGCACGGGCGCCATCGAGACTGTTAACTCAATGGATCAGATCAACCAAGCGATTGTGACCTTTCGCTGTCCGCCCGGCCTTGAGGAGATCATCCCGCAGCCGATCCCAGCCGTGCTCGGCTTGCCCGATTGGTTCAAGGCGCTGCCATCCAAAGCGTTCAACGCCACCATGGGCGAGGAAACGCAAACGGTCAAAAAATGCCCGCCGTTCATCGACGCTATGACCTTCGGGTTTCTGATTCCACTGGCCGTCGATCTGAAAGTGCACGATGGCGAGTTCAGCTGTGACTTCGAGCCGCCGCTTGGATTGGCCAGCGAATATCCGAACTCTCCGGTCGGATTTCACGATCCGAGTCAGGTCGCGGGGACGCCGCTTTTCGAAGACGACTGCTTTGTCGTCAAGTTCAACAATTTCTGGACCGTAGAAGCGCCGCTCGGCTATTCGCTGTTGTGTACGCATCCCGTCAATCGCACCGACCTGGCGTTCACGACGCTGACCGGTCTCGTACTGCGACACGTTTCACGATACCCCGTTGAATTTTCCGGCGCGCTGGCATGACATGAATTTCAGCGGCGTGCTTCCGAAGGGCACTCCGGTAGCGCAATGCCTACCGGTCAAGCGCGAAAGTTGGGCCGCACGCTTTGCCACGCTCTCCCCTGACGAAACCGCGCGCATCATGAAAACCCGCGATGCAATCGCGCGCGAGCCGGACGTTTACCGGCGGCAATTTCGCGCGCCGAAGCGGTAGCGATTTCCGCTCGATCTGTGTGATGACCTCTGCGCAGCGTTAACGCTTGCGCGTCAAAAATCGCGCCGCCGCGCTGGGTCTGAGCCAAAGCTTGCCGTGGCCGGACGCGGCAAGCGAAGTAAGCGCTTTGCCGTAATGCTTGGGGTCGCCGCGCGCGGCAGAGCGGTAGCAATCGTAGCCAGCTTCGAGCTCTCCGAGTTGCAACAAGCAATGCCCGAGATTGAGCCAGCACGTCGGGTCCTCCGGCGTCAGTACTAGGCAGCGACGATAAAAGCTAGCCGCCGCGGATGTTTCGCCGAGCGATTGATGCGCCTTGGCGAGCCCGAACAGCGCGTCGAGGGATTGCGGTGCAATGTTCAGCGCGCGGGCAAAAGCCGCTTTGGCTTCGCGATAGGATCTGCGGCGCAAGAATACTTCGCCAAGCTGGACAGAAAGCTGCGGCATCATCGGCGCGATCTTAAGTCCGCGATGCAGCGCCTCGATCGCTTCGTCGTAGTTTTCAAGCGACATCAGCAGATAGCCGAGCTCGTGAAAAGCCGGTCCATATTGCGGGTGCCGCTTGGTGACGCGCTTGAGTCGCGACAATGCGTCATCGATCCGGCCGGCTGGCCGCAGCGCCATTGCGAGGAGCGTGTCGGTCTCGCCATCGCGCAGGCTTTGCGCCGCCGCTTGCAGCGGCGCAACCGCGTCGCCGGCGCGCTTTTGCATTAACAATGCGGCGCCGCGAACCTGCAAGGCCGCGGCGTTGCGCGGATCGAATTTCTAGATTTCCTCGGCAATGCGCTCGGCGTCTTGCGGGCGATCGCTATTGAGTGCCACCCTCGCGCGCTGCAGCGCCGCGCCAGGCTGCGCGTTTCGACCGGACAAATTCGCTTGCGGATTAGGGTGCAAGGATTACGTCCATTTTGACTGTCTAAACGTGTGACGGTCCCGATCGGCTTCCATCAATGCTATCACAAGGCTGCGGTCCGCGGATGCGCTCGACAGCAGAAGTAAGCTCAAGCACGAGGAGAAACATGTCGCGAGGACGAGTGCGAGCCACGTGGTGGACCGTTGCTGTGACCGCGATGTGTTGGACGGGCGCAGCGCACGCGCAAACCACCTCGCTTGATCGTGAGGTCAGAGCGGCGCCCGGACGCGAAGTGCGCGTCGGGATCTATACCAGCATGCGCGCCGATTGCACCGCCGGTCCGCTGCCCGCGATCCGTCTCTCCTTTGCGCCGGACCACGGCACCGTCACAGTGCGCCGCGCGACGATCAAAGCCACAAATGTCAAGCAATGCCTGGCCGCCGAACTTCCGGCCTTTGTCGCTTTCTATCGGGCCAAAGCGGACTCCAGCAAAGAAGATCGGTTCGAACTCGAAGTGAGCTTCGCCCGCCGGCCGCAAACAGATCCAGCGATTTCATATTGTCATTTCGAATGGCGCAGGCGAGGGGCAGCGTATTTGATTGCGCCTTCGGGTCCGCTCCAAGCAAGTGTCCGAGCAGAAAGCGGCTCGGGGTCGCTGAAATGGTGACCGAAATCGCGGTCGATAAGGCGGCAAAATGCGCAGAATCAAGTCCCACGGCGCAATCTCCCCAGGAATTCTCCCTGCCATTGCCGGGAGAAGGCTCTTCGATCGCCAAAAAAACCTCGCTGCCAGCCATTAGTCGGGGCGCTCTTCAACAACGTTCTGATTACTCAGGCTAATTCAGGCTTGTCGTAATGCTTATTCGACCGGTGAGAGCGCCGCCGAGTGCGTGTTTTTTCCGCAACACATTTCTGAAATCGTCTCAATTGAGCTGTGGGCGGGTCAGTTCGTCGTTGCCTGTCGGAACCCGTCGGTTAATGTGACGGTGCGACGGAGGGGGGAACCCTAAGTCGATTCGTCTGGTGTTTTCGGGGAGTGGAAGGGCCAGACGGGTTTTGGGGACGAAGGGGGCCTTCAGGGGTGCGATCCACCCGGCCAAGACGGAACCCTCCCACGGTACAACAATTGGAGGTTCGAGATGAAGATGGTGAAAAGCCTCCTCCTCGGCTCCGCGGCCGGTCTGGTTGCGGTTTCGGCTGGGCAGGCAGCTGATCTTCCGGTCAAGGCCAAGCCAGTAGAATACGTCAAAGTCTGCAGTCTCTACGGCGCAGGCTTCTATTACATGCCGGGCACGGATATCTGCCTGAAGATCGGCGGCTATGTGCGGGCGGAAACGACTTACCATAGCAATGGCAACTTCGCCGCCGGTCCGACTTCGGCCGATCTCAATAACCGCTTCACTAACGAGTTTGTGATGCGGGCGCGCGCTTACATCACCGCTGATGCGCGCGAACAGACCGCTTGGGGCACGGCACGCGCCTACGTCGCCGTCGGTGTTGCCACCACCGATACCGGCGCAACGGTCACGCCGTCGATCTTGGGCTTCAACCGCGCCTTCATCCAATGGGCGGGGATCACGGCCGGTATCACCCAGTCGTTCTACGACTTCTATAGCGCGGCGGCGGCCGGCTACCGCGCCTATCTGCCGAGTGAAGATACCGGCGACTCCGGCTGGTGGGTCTGGGCCTACACTGCCCAGCTCGGCAACGGTCTGTCGGCCTCGATTTCCGCCGAACAGCGTCGAGCGTCGCAGATCATTGGCGTGGGCCAGACCCTTGCAGTAGTTGCCGGCGAAAGTAACGGTACCTTTGGCGCTAGCGGCCTTGGAGTTACAATTCCCTCGACCACCGCTCTTTGCGGCACGACTGTGATTGGGGGCAGCGTCAATACCGGCTGCTACGGCGGCATACAGATGCCCGATTTTGTCGGCAATATCCGCCTGGATCAGACTTGGGGCAGCGCCCAGGTCATGGGAGCGGTGCACCAAGTCAATGCGACCTACTACGGCACCGGCGTGACCTTTGAGAGCACGCTTGCTTCTATCAATGGTTCCCCCGAAAGTAGGACATTGGGTGCGAACGGCAACCTGGTTACCGCAACCGGCCATCCTAGCGATGAGTGGGGTTGGGTCGTGGGCGCCGGACTGCGGCTGAACTTCCCGATGATCGCGCAAGGCGATTACTTCCAGGGCGAGGTGAACTACACCAGGGGGGCCCTGCGCTACCTGGAGATGGGCGACAACTCGCCCAACTTTGGCTGGGGGCGGGGCGGCACGCTGGGCTTTGGCATAACGGCTGATTGCGTGTACGGCTCGAATACCCTCGCGAGCCTTACCTCGCCCAACTTCCCGGCCACGCAGGGGACCGGCTGCCATTTGACGACAGGGTGGAGCTTCAATGCGTCCTATGAGCATTACTGGACGCCGCAATTCCATGAGTCGTTTGTCGGCGGCTTTTTGTCCACCAAGTACGATACGACGGCCAATAACCTGCTTTGCATAGCAGAACGCCAACCGTCGCTAGCCGGGGGGGTTGCTTTCTCGCAAACCATTACAACACAAGCTGGTACCGCCGGCTGCAACAACAACTTCGATCTGTGGTCGGTCGCAACCCGGCTCCAGTACGACTTCACCAAGACACTCTATTTCGGGGTGGAGTTCCTGTATCAGCACTTGGATACGGCGACGCTGCCGAACGGGTGTATCGGAACGACGTCGACGTTCCCTCCCGCGTCATCGGGTGGCCCGTGCAACTCGCTCTCAATCAATAGGTTAGCGCCGCCTAACAACGGTATAAATGGCTTTACGCAGATCAAGGACCAAAATAACTTGGCGATCACGGCGCGTATTCACAAGGACTTCCTGCCTTGATGGGCTGATCAAGGTAGAAACATCGAGCCCCGGCGGGCCAACCCGCCGGGGTTTTCTTTTAGAGCGGCCGGACCTTTCCAGCACAGTGGGATCCGAAGCTTGGAATTCACGTGACTTGAAGTCGCGGC
>JADMIO010789693.1_pt1 | contig 72373 bp, 76 predicted proteins | sample 8958161 | NCBI WGS metagenome assembly JADMIO01 (sample SAMN16585339, study PRJNA669376) | soil metagenome | isolation source: Crop rotation soil | place: USA: Cullars Rotation, Alabama | collected 2011 | reverse complement strand
CGCGACAACTTGTCCACGTGGAATTCTAAGCTTAGGATCCCAATGTGCTGGAAAGAAATTTGAAATCAGCCGGGAAGGTTGATTTCGGAACGTCTTTAAATCCCTCTTTAATAACTTCGCCGTACGCATCTTTTGCTTCTAAAGTGATCTTCTTATTATCTCCGGCTTTCATTCCGACTAATTGATTTTCTAATCCCGGAATGATTTGTCCGCTTCCTTGAACATATTCAATCGGCTGTTTGCCTTTAGATGTTTCAGCTTCCTTGCCGTCAACTGTCAATGTGTAATCAAATTTTACTTTCTTGTTAGGACCGACAACCTGATCGTCAGCTTGCACTTGAGACATCCACAAGCAGGCGACTGCAAAACTCATGACCGTGGCGAGAACTGCTTTTTTCATTTCTTTTCTCCTTTAAAATAAAAAACTCAGCACCATGCTGAGTTTTGTTATCAACGAAACTCCCTAAGTTTACTCGTGGAAAACATAATTGTCAAATCATACTTCTACATTCATTTCTTTTCATGCTTATTAACAAATTCAAGATCCTCTAGTTTCTGTTCTTTGGTGCGGAAAATGAGCTTCCAGGGGTTCATCATGATGTCATAGGTCATTAAATCAAGGTTAACGCTGGTTGACTTCAGATTGGTAACAATTTCATCTATATTCGTTTTATTAACCGCTAACCGCTCGTTGACATTGTCAGTAATTGAAGTGGCATTGGCCATGGTTTTGTCGAGGTTAACAAAAATCCGATCGATTGCCTGGTCATTGTTTTTTAGTTTTTGATTAATGATCGCCGTAATTTCCTGTGCCTGCGCCAGCACTTTATCCAAATCGGCCGGTTCATTTCCGACAATTAAATCGCCGGCCTGCAGATAGCTTTTTTTCGCATCGCCAGAAGTTAAGCCTACATACTTCTCACCTAAGAAACCCATATTTTTCACATACGCTCTAGCATCTTGATGAACTTTGACGCCTTCATTTAGCCATACAGTCAATTCCATCTTGACCCCATCGACCTCATCTTTGATGGCCACCCCTTTAACCCGGCCGACTTCAAATCCGTTAAACATGACCGGCGAATTGGTGCTAACTCCGTCGACATTTTGAAAATCTACCTTGATCGCATAACCCTTATTATAAATCTTAAAATTGCCGGTTTTAAAAGTAAGAATCGCCAGCAGGACAAATGCCGCTGTTACCATGATCCCCACTTTTGCTTCATTGGATAGTTTCATATAGGATATCTCCTTTTACATTCTTTTATGTGACTTGAATCGGGCCTTCAATTTCGCCGTTAATAAACTGTTTAATAATTGGATTGGTCGAGCTTCTAATTTCATCCGGAGTCCCTACCTGCAAGAGCTTTCCCTTATATACCATTGCCACGCGGTCGGCAATGCGCCAGATGCTTTCCATATTATGAGTAACCACAATCGATGTCAGATTAAGCTTTTTCGATAAATCTTTAATGAGCTGATCGACAACCGCGCAAACAACCGGATCCAAGCCGGCGGTGGGCTCATCATAAAAGACAACCTCGGGATCCATCGCAATAGCGCGCGCCACTCCAACGCGTTTTTTCATCCCGCCGGAAAGCTCGCTTGGATAAAAATTCTCAAATCCATGTAATCCGACCAGTGCCAATTTCATTTTCGCAATAATGCCGATGATTTTATCATCAAGATTCGTATGCTCACGCAACGGCAGACAGACATTTTCTTCTACTGTTAAGAAGTCTAATAACGCTGAGGACTGAAAACTCATCCCAAAACGGCGTTTGACTTTTTCTTTTTCCTCTTCCGAGAGGGCGCTTAATTCCTGATCGCCGAAATAAATATGCCCCTTGGTTGGAGGAATGCCTCCGGTCATCATGCGCAAGAGCGTACTTTTGCCGCTTCCCGAGCCGCCCATGATAACAAATGTTTCTCCCCGATAAATGGTAAAGTTAATATCATCGAGGACTTTCCGGTTCTCGAAATATTTTTCTAACTTTTCAATTCGGATAGCAACTTGTTTTTCCGGCATAGTTTTGTCCCGCCTTTGGCGGGATTAATTCGCGCTTTAACTTACGTTCACCTTGCTCCGTAAGTTATGCGCTCATTAAAAGTCCACAAAATAGTAAATGGCTGTAATAATCGCATCCGCGATAATGATCATGATAAAACTCGTCACAACACTAATGGTGGTCGCGCGTCCAACGCCAACGGCTCCGCCTTTGGTTTGAAATCCTTGATACGCACCGACGAGCGTAATAATGACAGCAAAAACAAACGGTTTGGATAACCCTGTATAAATATCTTTATGGGTTAAATATTTGAGCGCTGTTTGAATATACAAAGGTGAATTAATGTGTAAACTTAACGTGCCGATCATATAGCCGCCGAGCATGCCGGCTAAATCTCCCAAAAATGTTAGGACAGGCAGAATCAAAAAAAGCGAAATCAACTTCGGCACAACTAGATACCGCACCGGGCTGATCCCCATTGTGTCCAAGGCTTCAATCTGTTCATTAACCGTCATTGAACCGATTTCTGCAGTAATTGCGGCCCCGATCCGCCCGGCAATCACGAGCGCGGTTAATACCGGCCCCAATTCACGGCAGATAGAAATTGTAACCAAACTTGCCACATAAATGACCGCCCCCATCTGCTTTAACTGCGGCGCCGATTGCATAGCCAGAACTACGCCGGTAAAAAAACAGACAAAGAAAACGATAATAATCGATTCAATGCCCATAAAAACCATTTGTGAAAATGTCGTCGCCAGATTAACCGGTTTTTTTCGCGCGAAAGGGCCGATAAAAACCCAATACAGCGTCTTATTTAATAAACGCAAGAACTCATGGGCAATCTTTATCCATTCTGAAACTCTACTGCCGACAGATTCAAAAAATCGAATGATCATTTTTGAGAAAGATGGCTTTCAATAACCTTGATTGTTTTAAGAAGTTCCTGCGTGTTGATGGGCTTACAAAGATACGCCTCGGCACCCATCGCCATACCGATTTTAATATCGTCCTGATCTGTACGCGATGTTAATAGAATAATCGGAATGTGTTTCTGTTCGTGCTGATCTTTAAGAAGTTTACAAAAATTATAACCGTTAATAATCGGCATCATGACATCCAAAATAATCAAATCGGGGTTAGCCGTCATCGCATGCTGCAATCCATTTGCCGCTTCATCACAGCTTATGACGTTATAACCATTTGATTTTAAAATTCCGTCGAGAAGTTTAATTTGAACATGATCGTCGTCAACTACCAGGATATTTTTAATTTTTGCGTTAGTCATAGTTTAGGTTTTTAAACCGACTCCTCTTTTGATCGCGTATAAATTAAAAATAAGTAAGGAGATTGTTAAGATCAATAAAATCGCCAAACTCAATCCTATGTTAACATCCGAAATGCCGTGAAAGCCAAAACGGAAACCATTGACCATATACAGAATAGGATTAAATTGCGAAATCTTCTGCCAGAACGGCGGCAATAAACTGACTGAATAAAATACTCCGCCCAAATACGTTAACGGTAAAAGGATAAAGTTAGGGACAATGGATATATCATCAAATTTCTTTCCTAAAATACCATTTAACAATCCGCCTAATGAAAATAGTGTCGCTACAAGCGTCATAAAAATCATCATAAAACCCAAATGATGAACCGCCGGATGCGTAAAAAAGATCGAGACAAGAAAAACCAGAAAACCGACCGATAACCCCCTCAACACTCCCCCCATTGTATATCCGAGCACGATGACCCAATCCTCGACGGGAGAAACAAGGATTTCTTCAATGCTGCGCTGAAATTTATTACTGAAAAAAGAACTCGAAACGTTTGCGTAAGAATTGTTAATAACTGCCATCATCACTAAGCCCGGCACAATAAAGGCCATATAGCTGACGCCGTTAATCTGGTTTATTTGCGAACCGATGAATTTACCAAAAATCAAAAAATACAATGACTGGCTGATGACCGGCGGAACAAGCGTCTGCGGCCAGATACGGGTAAACCGCACCACCTCTTTACGAATAATTGTATATAATGCTACCCACTGATGATTCTTTTGCATCTTAAACAGCACTTTTTTCTTTCAAAATATTTAAAAATAATTTCTCAATACGATTGCCTTTTGCCCGCAAATCGGTCAATTCCATTCCTGCCTCATTTAACCGGCTGATTAGCTTATTGATATTATCACCCTTGTGAAGGTCAATTTCAATTGTATGCTCATCAACCAATTTAGGCCGGTATGAATCCAATTTATCCAAATTTTTCACAACTGCGACATGAATCAAATATGTTTCCTGATCGACAAGCTTAACCAAATTCTTCACATAATCATTACGGATAATAACACCATCTTTAATCATGGCAGCCTTCTTGCAAAGCTGCTCTACTTCTTCCAGATAATGCGTCGTCAGAAGAATGGTTGTGCCGCTTTTATTTAGTTCGATCAAAAATTCCCACATCGATTGCCGCAGTTCGACGTCAACGCCGGCGGTGGGTTCATCTAAAATAAGCAGTTTTGGTTTATTGATTAGCGCACGTACAATCATTAACCGGCGTTTCATTCCACCGGACAGATTACGGGATGCCTGATTGCGCTTTTCCCATAACCCTAAGCGCTTTAGCAGCCCTTCTGCCTCAGCGACCGCTTTATGATATGGAATGCCATGATAACCTGCTTGCGTCGTCACAATATCAATCACTTTCTCAAACATATTAAAATTCATTTCCTGGGGAACAATTCCAATCAGTGATTTTGCCGTTAATAAATCTTTATCGATATTATGCCCATACACTGACGCCTCGCCTGAAGTTTTATTCACCAGGCCGGTTAGAATACCGATGACTGTTGTTTTTCCGGCGCCATTAGCACCCAATAGGGCAAAGAAATCACCCGGTTCGACTTCTAGATCGATCCCTTTTAGCGCCACAGTACCGTTGGCATATGTTTTACGAAGATTTTTAATACTTATAGCATTCATACTTAAGGCTGGTCTGCCGCTTGAGCGGCGGGAGCTGGAGCAGCGTCAGTTTGCGTGGTCAAAAGATTAAATCTAGTTTCTTTGGAAGGATCAACAACACCAATCACCGCTTCCGGGAAATTTTTCCATCCATCTTCTTTATAATCGGGAACACTCGACGAAAACACAGTAACTTTCATTTTAGGATCAAATTTATAAAACAAAGTATTTCCTTCGCGGTACCCCCATACCGTTTTTCCATCTGTTAAAAAGAAATTCAGTTCGCGGCGGTCTGCTTCAATTTTTCCTCGCAGAGTATTTAGCGCGTTTTTAAGACCGTCTTCAACATACCCGCCAGCCTTCTCAATTTCTTTTAAAAGATAAATGAAATATAATTCCGAATCAATCCATGAGTCCGGAGGATTGTTAGGGCATGATTTCGGCGGGTTTTTTTCTAAATACGTTTCCCCAATTAACTCAATCAATATTTTTTTATCAATTGCCCCATTATGGCCGAAGAGCCATGTTTTGCCGCCGGCAACGCGCTCAAAAGGATGCGGATTAACAGCCCCCCTGCAGCCGGAAGTTGCCCGTCGCAGATGCCCAATAACCAAAGAAGGAGTTAGGTCAGAAATGTCATAAACAGCGCGGTCAAAATATTCATCGGTAAACGCCGAATCACTTCCACGAAACACCAGCGGCTCATCGCCATCATAATATCCGATAGCCCACCCGTCCTTGTAATCATCGCCCATATTTTTTAATGAGTTAGGCTTATTAAGAAGTTGATCAATGATAAATTCCTTCGGTACTTTTTTCCCGACCGCAATCCAAAAACGGGATGCTTCGGCAGGTAAAGCGAGACAAAAGACAACTGCGGCTGCCACGAAAAATCTACAATGGAATTTGGTGTTTTTCATATTTTTTAAGTTAGGAGCTTATATTAAAAATATAGCAATATAAACGGGCAAAACAACCGTTATCAAAGCTTTTTTCAAATTGAAAAACAGCGATCTATCTATTCTCTTTCATGAGCCCATGAGCGACCACTTCTCCTGTATCGCTGTCAATATCAACATAAAACGGAATAACCGGATAAAATCCCCAGAACCAGCTGCCTTCTCTATCGCGGAATTGAACCTCCCAGCGTTTTTTGCCGACATAAGTAATCAAATCTTTTTTGGGATTGGCAAAATACACAAAACGCCCTTGCGCATCAGGTTCTTTTTTCAGCCGCACACGGTAAGGCGTCATGGAATACAGCCGATGATGAATGGAATGTTCATAAACAAATTTCTGGGCAATAAATTCGGCTTCCATAGAACTGATACCGTCGGAGGAATCAACCTTGTTATTAATTTCTTTGACCGCTGAGAAATTAAAATCATTAATGGAATAGCAGCCAGTACAAAAAACAATAATAAATAGAATTAAAGAGTAACGTTGCACATGATCCTTATGAAATAATGGTTTGGCGCTCCTGCGGCCAAACCATCCCTTAAATAGAAATTTAAGGGATTTTTTCGCCGCGCAAAATAGGCGATAAAGGCGCCACATCAATCCTTAAGCCGCCGTTGTGTTCGATACGGATGATATAAATATTTCCCGGCACAAACATTGTTCCCGGAGCTTCGATCTGCGCATTTTTAATTCCTGAATCCTTCATCTGCTTAGGATCTAATGCATATCCCCAAAAAGCCTGCCAAAGTTTTTCTTCATATGGATCGCGTACATTGGCCAGTTTATACCCATCCGGAACTTCATTAACGCGATTGATTTCATATTCCTGGGTATTTTTTCCATCAAGCATAAACACTTTCCAGAAAAGATACGCACTTTTGCCTTTTAATTGATCCGCTCGGCGCATTTTAATATCGTCAAAACGGATCACCAGTGCTTGAAACTGAATAATATTACCGGAAAATGTGTAATATTTCGGCTCCAGCGGATTGCCTTTACTGTCGTACTCAAGAAATTTAATGGTCGTATAACTTTTCTTTTCCGTTTCGTTGTAATTGACGCCCGTTACCAAAACCTCGGCGACACGGGAATCCGCCTCCAAACGGGCAATCATCTGTTTCAGCAGATTTTTCTCATGCATGTCTTTGATAAAAAGCTGATAAACGCCGTAACCAATGACGGCTAACAAAATGAAAACGATCACATCGCGTAGAACTCTTCCCATTATTTCACCAATTGACTCCCCACCGATTGAGTATACTGTTGTTGAAGTTCCTGCTGGACCTGATGTTGCTGTTGTGCCAAATTTTTCAGACCCTGTTCAAGGGTCTTCTGCTGGATCAACATTTGCTGATTACGCCACGCTTGATCAGTAACAAGTTGAACAATTTGACGAAACACATAACTGTTTGACAAATCGCTTAGTTGACTTTCACTTTGATCAAGAATATGTTGTTGAATAAGATTAGAATCAACCCCTTGATCCATTTCCTGCATTGCGCCGTCGACGAGATTATTGTACGTATCTTTGATGATTTTCAGTGTCTCAGCCTGCTTAAAACACTGTAGCGCCCCCTGTTGGGCGGCGACATAACCGAAATCTGGGAGCAATTGCGCCTGTGTCCCTTTTGTCATCCGGTCAATCACATTGCCGACGGTCTTAATCGTCATATTGATCATGACCTGCTGGATATACTGCTGAACCATCTGCTGTTTTTGATTTCGTTGATCTTCATGCAAGGGACGGTTCGGCTGGCTGGTAAGAATACCGTCGTACTCGTATCCAAAACTGGAAATACATGAGCTTAAGATAAACAATACGGCAAAAAAAAATGATTTTGGGGATGAAGTCATAGATAAAAATAATCATTAGTATTATTTTTATTATAGACGGGAAAAAATCGAGGTCAAGAAGCGGGAGAACAATTATTCGGGGGATTCAATGACAATCATTTGGCCGTCAATTTCGACTTTCTGGCCGATGCGGACTTTACGCCCTTTGCGGGTTTCAACTTCTCCATCAACTTTGACCTGACCTTCGGTAACTGCAACCTTGGCCTGACCGCCGGTTGAACAGACGCCGCTGGCTTTAAGAAGCTGAACTAATTCGATGTAAGGACCGGTAAGTTTAAACGGTATTGGCGTGGGCATACAACTCATCGCGCTGCTGTTTGAGTTTGGGGTCTTCCAGATATTCATCAAAGTTCATGCCGATTTTATCTATGTAACCATTTGGCGTTACCTCAATAATCCGGTTTGAAACAGTTTGAATAAACTGATGGTCATGCGAAGAAAATAAAACAGTGCCGCGGAATTTTTCTAATCCGCGGTTTAAAGCGGTAATTGATTCCAAATCCAAATGGTTTGTGGGTTCATCTAAAATGAGAACGTTCGCGCCCATGAGCATCATGCGCGAGAGCATGCAGCGGACTTTCTCGCCTCCGGATAAAACTTTGACTTTCTTTAAACTTTCTTCGCCGGTAAAAAGCATTCTTCCTAAGAATCCCCGGACAAATTGCTCATCCTGTTCCGTCGAATATTGGCGCAGCCAGTCGATGATATTCACATCGGTTTTAAAAAACGTTTCATTATTTCTTGGAAAGTACGCGCGGCTGGTGGAGGCCCCCCATTTAAATGAACCGGAATCCGCCTTATCAAACCCCATCAGGATTTCAAACAGCGCTGTTTTCGCCAAATCAAAACGTCCGACAAATGCAATCTTATCCCCTTTATTGACATGGATATTCAAATCCTTAAACATCACCTGGCCGTCGATTGTTTTACTCATGTGATCGATATTCAATAATTCATTTCCCGCTTCACGCGCCTGCTCAAAACCGATAAACGGATATTTACGCGATGACGGCTTAATTTCATCGACATTCAATTTTTCGAGTAAATTTTTACGTGACGTTGCCTGCTTGGCCTTGGAAGCGTTTGCGCTAAAACGCGCGATAAAGTCCTGCAATTCCTTGCGGCGCTCTTCAATCTTTTTATTTGAATCCTGACGCTGACGAAGCGCTAATTCGCTCGCTTGTTGCCAAAAAGAAAAATTCCCGGTGTATAACTGGACTTTCGAAAAATCGATATCAACGATATGGGTACAAACTTTATCCAGGAAATGGCGGTCGTGCGAAACAACAATGGCAATATTTTGGAAATTGATTAAAAATTCTTCCAGCCACAAAGCGCTGTCGATATCAAGCTGGTTGGTAGGTTCATCCAATAATAAAACATCCGGGCTGCCAAAAAGCGCCTGTGCCAAAAGGACACGGACTTTCTGTCCCCCTTCCAACTGGCGCATCTGCAGCGAATGAAGCTCTTCCTTAATTCCTAAATGGCTTAATAATTGCGCGGCCTCGGTCTCAGCATCCCAGCCGTTAAGATCGGCAAATTCCGCTTCCAATTCAGAAGCCCGCACGCCGTCGGCATCACTAAAATCCGCTTTGGCATATAGCGCATCTTTTTCTTTGGTGACCTCATACAAACGTTTGTGCCCCATGATGACCGTTTTCAAAACTTCGATATCATCATAAGCAAACTGATCCTGCTTTAAAACGCTCATCCGAGCCCCGGGCTTTAAATTGACCACACCCTCAGTCGGTTCAATTTCTCCGGATAAGATTTTCAAGAAAGTGGATTTTCCTGAACCGTTAGCGCCGATAATTCCATAACAGTTTCCCGGTGAAAAGTTCAGATTAACTTCTTGAAATAAAGTACGCTTACCAAATTGTAATTTGACGCCGGATACTGATAACATAAATTGTTTTAACCCGTTTTAGTTATTGCGATGGTGAATCGGTAGACAAAAGACGTTCGCGGTGATGACGAATGACTTTGGCTTGAATCATATAAATGACATCTTCGGCAATTGAAGCTGCATGATCGCAGATTCTTTCCAAATCGCGGGCGACTAAGATGAGCGAAATCGCATGCGGAGCAATGGTGGCGTCTTTAACAATATATTCGTAGACCAATTCTTTCATTAGCGCATTGCGTAAAGCATTGGCATCGGTATCAGTTAAAATAACGCGTTTGGCCAACTCTTCATCCCGGGCGACAAAAGCATCAATGGCGCTCTTAACCATCCATTTTGCGATTTCGCCTAACTTAGGAATATCATGCAGCGGTTTAATGACCGGCTGATTTGAAATTTCTTTGGTACGTTTACTGATATTAACGCATAAATCCGCAATTTCTTCTAAGTCAGCATTGATATGCATGGCTGTTGTGATAAAACGCAAATCTTTTGCCATGGGTTGAAATAACGCCAGAATCTCAATGCATAAATCATCGATGACAATTTCAGTTTCATCAATTTTCTCGTCTTCTTCAATAACCAATTCTGCCAACTCTTTATTACGGTCTTTCAGTGCTTCAATTGACCGGTGAATGGCAGACTCCGACATCGCCGCCATGCGCAGCAATTCAGATTTTAATTTGATGAGTTCTTCGTCAAGATGACGTTCAATAGTCATAATATCCTTTTAAGTTACCGATATTGTAATAACTTTATAATAAAATATCCACAAAAACTATTTGTACGTGTAATTTTTTAACCAAAGCGACCGGTAACGTAATCTTCGGTGATTTTTTGGGTTGGATTGGTGAAGATTTTGTTGGTGACATCATATTCAATCAATTCACCAAGCATGAAAAAGGCAGTGTAATCACTAACACGCGCGGCCTGCTGCATGTTGTGGGTAACAATAATAATTGTATAATTTTCTTTCAGTTCATGGATAAGCTCTTCGATCTTTGCCGTTGCAATAGGATCAAGGGCTGAGGCCGGTTCATCCAAAAGCAGAATTTGCGGCTCAACCGCCAGAGCGCGAGCAATACACAAACGTTGCTGCTGTCCGCCGGAAAGCTGGAACGCGCTGCGGTGAAGACGGTCTTTGATCTCATCCCAGAGTGCTGCATCTCTCAGGCTTTTTTCAACCTTCTCGGTAATAAAATTTCTATCGCTGACACCGTTAACTCTTAAACCGTAAGCAACATTTTCAAAAATTGTTTTTGGAAAAGGATTGGATTTTTGAAAAACCATCCCGACATTGCGGCGCAGCTCAACAACATCAAGCGAACGGTCAAAAATATTTTTACCATCAACAAGGATTTCCCCTTCATGGCGGGTGTTGGCGATAATATCGTTCATGCGGTTAAAGCAGCGGATGAACGTTGACTTTCCGCATCCGGAAGGCCCGATAATCCCCACCACAGCATGCTCGCGAATATTCATCGAGACATTTTTCAGCGCACGGACTTTATCGTAATAAAAGCTGAAATTGTGCACAGAAATTTTAACTGGTTTTTCCATCTGAGTTTTTAAAGAAATCGGGTTTAAGTTAAAAACAGGTGTAACGGCGGCAAAATCAACAGGGATATTGTCCTTTGGATTAACCATAGTGTCAAGCGATAGTTTTGATGTGTTGACCATAAATGTTAAAAAGAGTGTAAATCATTAAATTAAAACATTTCTGCTTTATCAATTAACTTTCGCAGCCGGCGGATTTCATTTTCAATATCTCGGATCTGTGATTTGATATGCTCTTCATCCCCATCTCTACGGCTTTCAATGGTTTCCATGAGCACCTTTAAAGAAGAAACTTGCGTTCTTAGATGGCTAACCACCATATCTGCATCCGGGAAGTATATATCATGCTCGACAAACATATCAACCTCCTACTAAGAATTGATTCAATTTTAGTATTAAGGGGTGAAATGGCAATGTCAGAAATGTGAATTCTTTGTGAAACATACGCTTTTACGCATGGGGGAAGGATAAAATGAACGTGGAACCCTGTGTAGGAACGCTGTCCACTCGGATGGCCCCATTATTGACCTGCACCAAATGTTTGACAATTGATAGCCCCAAACCCGTTCCGCCGATTTGGCGCGAGTGCGCCTTATCGACACGATAAAAACGTTCAAAAATCCGCGGGAGGTCCTTTTCCGGAATACCCAAGCCCGTATCATGGATACTCACCTCTACCTGACTATCCAGGCGTTGGGCAGCGATGACAACTTTCCCGCCCATCTTGTTATATTTGATGGCATTTTCGATCAAATTAAAAAAGATTTGGGCAGCGCTATTCTCATCGATTAAAATTTTTGAACATTCCGGCGGAATTTCTACTCTAAAAATCAATAGCTTCTCTTTTAAAGAAGGCGCCAATGAAGCCATGACCCGCTCAATTAATGGGACAATCGCTACCGGCTTAGGATGAATATTCAACTTTCCTGATTCAATGCGGGACAAATCCAAAAGATCATTAATGAGTTTCGCCAAACGATCCGAATCGGTGTGAATAATTTTCAAAAAATCGAGTACATTTTCTTTGTCGTCAATGGCTCCGCTCAAGAGTGTTTCGGCATATCCTTTGATAGTGGCAACCGGCGTGCGCAATTCGTGGGAAACGTTCGCCACAAAATCCCGGCGTACTTTTTCTAATTGCCGCAGCTCGGTAATATCATGAAAAATTAATACTGCCCCATCAATTTTGTCCTCACGGATAACCGGCGCGGCATGGATCAAAAGAACTCTTTCTTCCGGCGAGAAAAGCGTCACTTCCCGCGACATTGTTCCTTTTTGATATTTAAGCACACTATCAACAACTTCCTGGATTTCAATATTGCGGATAATCTCCAGCGGCTTTCGTCCCGACGGATCTTGTGCGATATGAAGCAATTGCCGCAGCGTCTGATTCATGAGTAAGATGCTTCCATCATGATCGAAAACAACTACACCCTCAATCATACTTAAAAACACCGCTTCCAGACGGGATTTACTGGAAATAACCTCGCCGATGCGCATTTTGATCTGTTCCGACATATGATTAAGTGCACGCGCCAGCGCGCCGATTTCGTCATTAGAATTAGCCGATAATCTTTTTGAAAAATCCCCAGAGGAGATCGATTGAGCAACACGCGAAATTTCTTTAATCGGGTTTGAAATAAAATTCGAGGCCATAAAACTGAAAACGATCGAAAAAATAAATGCTGCTAAAAGCGCCATAAAAAGCATGTGGCGCAAATTCTGCGAAAAACTTTTCATGCTGGTTAACGGCAGTGACAAACGGATTATTCCCAGCAGCGCTTCTTTGCCGAAAACAGAACTAGCACTGATTAAATCGCGCGGAGTATCAATAACTGCTTTAGGGTTTTTGTCTTTTGAAAGAAGCAGCGCCGCCACTTCGTACTGGTAAATTTTTTTATCCATGGATTTAATTTGAGCGGCGGTTGCTTCAGAATCACCGATGACATTCCCTTCCCGATCTGCCACAAGCACCTGAACTTTTAACTTTTCGGCAATCACATCAACAATCTTATCGACATCCTCAACCGACAAGTTAAACCGGTACTGGCTCTCAAAATAAATCCGGGCCAATTGAATATCTTTTTGCAATTGCTCTTCAATTTGCTGTTGAGAATATTCCGTCAGATTTTTATTTAAATAAAAATATACGCCGGCAAGAATAACGGCAACGATGGAAAGAATCAGAAAGGTAATTTTATAGTGGATATTTAACCGCATGCTATTGGAAGATTATTCATCGCCTTCATAAAATCGATAACCATGCCCCCGCACCGTTTCAATAAAATCTCCCATTTTTCCCAATTTTTGGCGAAGACGCTTGACATGCGTATCAATAGTACGGGTTGTGACTTCAGCATCTAAATCCCAGACGTCATTTAAAAGCTGGTCACGGGTCTGAACTCTCCCCTGACGGCGTATGAGCGTTTCAAGCAGTTTAAACTCCATTGAGGTCAAATTAACTTCCTTATTATTAACAGTTACTTTGTGACGGGAAATATCGACTTTGAGATCATCAACAACAAGGACTTCATCCTGGCTTTTTGCTATTGAAGTAGTAGCCGAAGTTGAGCGGCGCAGTAAACCTTTGACCCGAAGAATCAGCTCCCGCGGACTGAACGGTTTAACCACATAATCATCGGCACCGATTTCAAGGCCGACAATCCGGTCAATCTCCTCCCCACGGGCAGTGAGCATGACAATCGGTATTTTCTGAAATTTACTGTCTTGACGGATTTTTTTGCAAACCTCAAAACCGTCCATCTTGGGAAGCATGACATCTAAAATGATTAGATGGAATGTTTCACGCCCCAAGGCATGAAACACATCCTCGCCGGATTCAACCACGCTTGAGGAAAATCCGGCCTTATCTAAATTGTATTTCAACAATTTAGAGAGGTGCCTATCATCTTCAACAATAAGGATCTTTTCTTCAATCATAGCGGTATTGTAACAAGAATTCTTATTTTCACTATAAATTCTTATTCTTATGGAAATGGATTGGGATTTGGCGGCTCTTCCTGCCAACGGACCAAATTAACAATAAAAGGTAAAAATGGAATACGCCGATTCTGGGTTAAATCAGGATTATAAGTATAATTGCGGCTTTGAAAAGCATTGAGGTCGCCTGCCGTGCGCCCTTTCCCCCGAGCGGAAATAGCTCCGGTAAAATTCAATGTGCCTAGCGAATTAAGCCCGCCTTCCGCTTTAAAAACCCCTTCCGATTGATCTCCTCCATCAGCGACAATAAACGCTTCCAAATCCAAATTACCACCCGAGCCAACAGTGCCGCTGGGAATGATTACATCTCTTTTAGCAAATAATCCTACTTGCGGACGGGAATTTACTCCATTTTTGGGAACAATCCGGCCGTTGATATAAAGATTTTTTCCCGCTACAACCAATAAGGAGTGGCTGTAATCTCCTCTAATATTAATATCACCGTCAGCAAAGATGATCTGCGGAGTAAATGAGTTGCCGCCATTTAAATCGCTTAAATGATCCAGGTTAACGGTTACATTCCCGCTGGTATAATAACTGTCCTTTGAGCTTTGCAAACTTTGCGCGATATGGCGGTATCGATCAAGGTCAACACCAGTAAATGTGATTGATGGAGAATTAAGAATTTCATTGCCTTGATCAAAAATAATAGCGGAATTTTGGTTGTGTGCTTCGGCGGCATTATTAACCTGCACTCCATTAACAAATGCTTTTTCAAGATGAAAAATATCGCCATGAACGTTGATATTGCGGGCCGGCTGGGGCAGGGAATTGTTGACATCGAAGTTAAAATTTTTAGCCAGCATATCCGCTTCCACATTTGCCCCGCTGCCGACGTGGATATCTCCTAAACTCGAAATGAGGAACCTTGCCGGATTTTCGACAATCAAACGCGCATAAATATTACGCCCTACCTTTTGGTCAATGTTCCTTCCGCTCGCCTTCACCCAGCGGGTAGGAAATCCGTTTAATATCCCCCCATCCGCCACACTCACTGTGTAAAAAGAAATGGTCGTCGCGTTGTCATTTTCAACACGGTTAAGCCGGATATCCTGCAGGATGGGCGAGGGTGAAACGTCCAGCCCCCAATCAGGATTACTGCGTAATTCAAAAATAGCGCGGCCAATACCGCCTTGAGCGGCATAAAAAGCTTCGTGAATCTGAACGCGCTCATCAGAAAATTTCAACTGTGATTGAGAGTTGATCATGGCCGCTCCAACCATAATCGACAAAAAAAGCACGATCACCAAAACACCTAGCAGAACAAACCCTGACTGATTGTTTTTGGAAAGATTCATGTACGTTAATTCCTCGAAAATATTTCTGTTGAAGTCAGCATCTGCACTTTATGCATAAACGTGCCTGTTTCCATCGCTAAATCGATTGTCAGTTTGGGGCCGTTGGCATCAAATATCGAATTGGCAAAAAGCACCTGATTCGATAATAGCTGCGGAGCGGTCATACCAGGACGAAAAACATCAAGGGTTGTCCGGCCGGCCAAACTAGAAATTTTATAAATAGCAATCACATTATTATCTGGATCTTTAATCGTCAGCGTTTTTTCGTTAGGCGCGTTTGAAACAACAAATCCTCCAAAACTGCTTGCCTTGCGGCTATCATTAGTAATCTTTTCAAAAATATCGTTAGACTGCTGAAGCAAATCTGAACGCACAATTTGATCCTGATACGCTGCCCAGTTGGTGATAAAAACATTAAAGAAAACGGTTAATAAGGTTGAAAGCATTACCAACACCACTACAATTTCGGTAAGAGTAAAACCTCGGCGGGATTTCATCTTAGAATCCTCCCTGACCTTCTAAATCGACATTAACCGGCAATGTCTGCCCTGCATTTAATGTACCAACCGTGACATTTTTAGAGAAATAGGCCCCTGATGGATCGGACACTTCAATTTGATGGCTTTGGCTTGTATGATTGTAATAGCTGCTTGCCGGCAATCCAGCCGCCGGCCATGTTTCAATGACACCGTCAAAATCGGCATGGCCGCCTGCATCGGTGTTCTTATTAATCACTCCTGCATTATATCCACGGAAAACAACTTTTATCCCCGCAATCGGCCCTCCGGTGCTTTTATCGTGCACCGTTACATGAATATTGCCGAATCCCTGCGGCCACATTTTGGCATCATAATTTGTCGTCTGATTTTTAATGATATTAATATTTGCCGCTGCGTTATATTGGAAATTCCCTGTAGAGGAATAACTATAGAATCCATTTTTAACAACTTTAAAAGAAGAAGATCCAACGGGAATTTTAAACCCTTGAGCCGCGGAAGGACAACTGTAAAGATAACTTCCGCCTCCAACCGTATCAGTATTAAGGCCAAGCACAGTTACTGTTGCGCTGGAAACGCCCGCTCCGCTTTGATCATTGCGGATAACCCCTTGCGCGTTTCCGCAGTCTAAATCGCTGACGGTTATCATGATATCACCCAAATCAATAACTGCGCCATTTGAAATCGGTCCGATTAGTTTTTCGACGGTGATTGTCGGTTCACTCGGCTGATTACAACATACCTTAATCGAAACTTTTGCTTGGATTCTTAATTTAAGCTTATCGTTATTAGAGCCGCCAAAATTAAACATTTCCCGCACGGCCGGAGCTGTAAAAACAAACCTTCCGTCATTCCCGCTGTTGGCTATAACGGCGCTGCCGTTTCTCACCCACTGCCGGGCGCCTTGATCGGTATTAACGGGCCAAAACGCATCAATGATAGCTCCGTTAATGGGCAGATTATTTTTGTCGATAATGCGCCCTTTAATTGTCGCTGTCGGGACTGGTTTAACACGTGCATCAATTGTTCTGTCTTTCTCGCCGGGATTAACACAGACTTTTTGATCCGCCTGCGCATCACCGGGTACTCCCGTCCGGCAATCCAGCGCTCCGGAACCATTTAAGGGAAACTGCGCCGAAGACCAGCCCTCTTTTTCATATGTCAATCCTTGATGATTTAAATCACACGACGGCTGGCCGGCAAATGCCGATAAGAACGCATCATTAGTCCGTACGGTAAAACACTGAGGATCATTATTATTAAAACCAATAACAAATTTTTCTACCGGTCCGTTTTGTGATAAAAATGTATTCCCGCGCTGCCAAAGCTCAACCTTTGATCCGTTTCCCCAGAAATTGACCACTATGCCGGTAGTTTGATCAATGACGCGAACAGTTAATTCAGCATTCTCCGGTTTTGGTTCGAGCGCAATATCAACCCTGGTTTCCTGCCGTTGATTAACTGCAACCGCGTTGGGGTGAGTGTAATTCATGTAATTAGGATGAGTAACAGTTAAATCATAATCACCTTCCGGAAGGATAAAATTACCATTTTGCGCAAAATTAAAATTTGTATCATTAACAAGTGTATTTGATGACGCGGCTACTTTATCAAATGAGCCCGTGCGCAAAACCACTTTTATCGACGCGCCACTGACCGGCTGAGTAGGATGCCCTACAGGAAAGACTTTACCGATGATATTTCCCGGCAGCGCATCCGGCGGCCGCGGGATAAGAACAATAGACTGCAGTGATTTTGCCTGACCTAGTTCAGTCCAAGCAACTGTGACCAGCGCGCGCTTTAATTCTGAACTGCTATTGACCAGACTAATTTCAGCGTTACGAGTAAATTTGCTATAAGGATTTAAAAGGACGCTTAACCCACAGGAGTTTGGATCATTTTCTGTTGTGGGAAACTGGCAGGTTTGAAGAATATCATAAATACTTGAATTATTCGCTACCCGCAGCAGCTCTTCTTGGCTTTTCTGCAGCAGGTTAACCGCCTGAGTACGGTTAAAGGACATCTCATGGGAACGGAATAATACGGAAGCCGCCACATATCCAGCCGTGCTGATAATGGCAATAACAATCGCACCAACCATGACTTCCACAAGAGTAAAAGCTTTTTTGTTCATTATTTTCATCTGGCTATATTATAAACACTTCTGTCAAAATCCCAACTCAAAAATGACCACTCAATAAAAAACCCACCCTCATACTTGAGGGCGGGTTTTTATTAATCACTCCCCATCATATGGGTATTACATATTCCCTGAAACTACCGTCGGTAAGACTGTGATGATCAGTTCAGTATCAAGGACTGAATGTTTTTCATAGCTAAATAAATTCCCCAATAACGGGATATTTCCTAATACCGGAACTTTAAATAAGTTTTGTTTATCTTCCTGGTTCAGCAATCCGCCGATGACAAATGGTGTACGGTTTTTAATACGTACATAAGCGGTCGCCTCACGCGTTTTAACATGCGGAAACTCGTCATTGGGCCCGCGAAAGGCAAAGATAAAGCTTACTTCCGGTTTAACCTGCAGAACCACAAAATCATCGTCGATGATTGACGGCGTGATTCCTAAACGGATTCCCGGCTCGACAAACCGTACATCGGTTGTGGCCACCCCGCCGGTAACATTTGTAACAGTATAAGGAATGCGGTCGCCAACAAAAATTTCGGCTTCCTTATTATTAAGCGTTGTCACGCGCGGATTGGATAAAACTTTCGCTTTATTTTGATTTTCTAACATGTGAATGACCGTTTCAAATTGCACCGGATTACGTGCGATTGAATTAATTTCAAAAGTTTGATCGCCGTTCGAAATCTCCTTATTATCGAAATCGACATTGCGCCCGTTTTCTTGGTAACCAAGACGGACTTGGTCAGACCAGTCAACACCGATATCTTTCAAGGCGTCTTTATTAATTTCAATAATCTTCGCTTCAATAATAACTTGCGCTTGAGCATTATCAATCTGCTTGATCATCGCTTCTGCCTTTAAAATTTGTTCAGGCATGCCGGTTACAACCAAGCTATTAAGCTCATCACTCACATTAACCTGATCAACCAAATTATCGATCATTTTCTTTGCTTCTTCCACGCTAACATTGGTTAACTTAATAACTTTTGATTGAAGCTGGCGGTCATTGAGTTTTTCTTTGCTGGTAACAAACAGCGAATCGCCAATTTTGTCATAACCAAGATTGAACATATTAGCAATCAGAAGCAATGATTCCTGTAAGGTAACCTGCTTTAAATGCAGGTCTAATTTATTCTGAGCGACCAAAGGGTCGACGACAATATTGATATTGCCTGTTTGGCCTAAGGTCATAAACAGGTCGCTTAATGTAGCTTGATCAAAATCCAGGTCTATTTTGGTTGACCGGTATTCTGGTTTGATCGTTTGATTAATAATGGCTTCCGGCGTCAGAATAACAATTTGATTTTCATTTGCATTATTAGAAAACCCTCTTTTAGACGGCATTGGATTGCGCGAATCGGATAAATCATGTTCGGTCGCTTCACGGTAATCTTCGTAAAATTGAAAGCGTCCGGTAATATCATTAAAAGTCTGGGTTTTGATCGGCTGGTCTACTCCGGTCATTGGGACAATAGGTGCGGGACGGTAAGCGTCAGCTTGAGCAATTTCATATGATCTAGGAGATTCATAAGTTTTAGCTGACTGCATTCTTTGATGTTTATAATTTTCAGCCAGATCAGCTTGTTTATTTTCTATGCTGGCGGTTGGGACCTGGTAAACGGGTTCATCCGCTTTAGCTAATTGGATCACAGCCGGGATTTCGCCGACCGGCTCATTATGCACCCTGGCCCATTCCTGTTTAGCAGCAACATAAGATGATTGAAAGTCCATTCCACTATCCATGTAAGTGGAAATCATATCTTCGAATTTCGTTTCGCGTGCTTGAAAATTTTGGACTTTAGACACAGCTTCTTGGTCATGACCAAAAGCTGGTGCGCTAGAAATTCCAGCAATAAAACCTCCTCCCATGATGATTAGAAAAAATAGTTTAATTGTTTTCACGGCTACTACCTCTTTTTAATGTTATGGTTTGTGATCCGTTGCTTAGCATAATCTGATCTTTCATGATCTCGGTGATCTTATATTGGTCGACCATATCATCAACCTTATAGACTCCCTTTTTATCATTGACGTTCAGAAGTGCCCGGAACTCATCGTTTATTTTTGTTACTCCTAAAATTTTGACATTTTTTAATTCGGTTTCGCCGGTTGGGGTATACCCGACGGCTGAAGCCGACGAAGTAATTGGCTTAAAAGGATCCCGGTCTAAATTAAGCTTTTCACGCTGCGGCTTTAGAATGACTTTAGCCAACTCAGTATTTTCGATACGTTTTATCTCCGCTTTAGGCGCCGGCGGTTCTTTTTTCTTAAAAGGAAGCCGATCGCACCCCTGAATTAAAAAAAATAGCGTTATAATAGTTATAACTAGAAATGATTTTTTCATTTTTGAACACCCAAATCTTCCAATGTTTTAAAACTGTAAATCTTCAATGTAAAAGCGGCGTGCAAAATGGGGTATTTTTGGGTTGAAGCCAATTCTAAGTTGCTGATAGTTAATAGCTGTTTGAAACCCTGCAATTTATCCAGAAAATCAATAAATGATTTATACGTTCCTTCAATTTCAATATTAATAGGCATTGCTGCCAATGTTAACGTATTCTGCGGCGTTTTCCCTTTGCTCTCGGCTTCTCTTTTCTCCTGAATTCTTTTCGCCAATGGAGATCGGCCGTCAATATCGCTGCCGATTTTGATTGCTTCAAAACGTTGTGTTTTCATGTCCACCACATTGACCTTTGTTTCCTTAGCAAAGCCGGAAACGCCCTCTAAAAATGCGGGGATGTCCTGATCATCAAATAAATACTGCTCAAAATCTTTCTTTTCGATTTCATACTGGTCAATGGACGCTTTCATCATGGCAATTTCTTTTTTAACTGCTTCCAATTGATTGCTTTGCTCAGCAAGATGTGCTTGAGCTTCGTTATATACTTTGACGCGCCAGCCAATGACACCAATCAGGAAGATAATAAATACGACGCAGCTGACAATGGCCACTAATTTAACTTGTTTAACTTTCATTTTGTCGACACGCTTTCTTCTTTAGGCGTTTTTAATTTGGCCATAATGCCGAACTCGAGGTATTTGACGGACGAATCATCGCCGCGGAATTCACGTTCCGTTAAATAATCAAACTGTCCTTTTTCGAGAATGGCTGAATCTTCAATTCTCCGAATAAGCGCTGCAATCGGTTCCATGGTTAATGATTGGCCTCTGATCCGCGCGCTTCCGCCTTCTGAAAAATAAAAGTTGGTTAAACCTAAATTTTGAGGAAGCTCATTAGCGACAACCGCGAGCACTTCCGACCAGGAAATGCGATTCAATTTCTGAATATATGTTGCCTGCTGCAGTAAACGGTTACGCGTGTCGACATAATCAGCATACGCGATATACAGCTCTTGCGAATCATTCTTTAATTTTACCCGTTCTGCTTGCGCCTTCTGAGCAGATCGATTCATTTGGCCAATTTGCTGATTGAGCCCAAAGATCGTCAATCCAAAAATAAGTAAAAAGACAGCGGCCGTCATCAGTGAAGATGCAACAATCTGACGGATATATTTCTCCCTATTGAGCTTCATCAAGAAATGTTCGAGGGCAAAGTCGGCTTTGATTTTCCGAAGACGGCAAACGACAGGCGTAAGCGCAAATAAATAAACGGGGTTTGACTGCTGATTACTGGATGCAGCAAATTCATGCAGAATATCGACGGTTACCGGATCAACCTTTATATCCAAATGACCACTTAACAATGCCGGTAATTTAGCAAAAATGTCATTATCCCAGACAAGCTGCAGTTGGCTGATCGGCTGGTCTTTATATTCCGCTGAATAACCTTTTAAGATACGGCGCAATTGAGCAACAAAATTCGTCATGGCGACTTCGACGACGGTCCGGTCTCTGGAAACCAGCTGCAGAATACCAATCGGGATTTTGTAAAAAACGCGATGGTTGGGGCCCTTATAAAAATTGATCAGAGAATGATTTTCAAAAATCGTCAACACTGCTTCAGTTTTAGGTTCCTCATTTTTTGCATGATACGGCGATGAAAGAATATGCGGAAGATTCATTGGCGCAACTTCCACATCAAAACATGGAATCCTTAATGCCTGAAGATTGTGAACAATGAAATCAATTTTGTCTTTCAGGACAGCTGTAAATAAAACTTTCGTGTTATCGCGCTTATGCGGATAAACTTTTGCCACATAATCGACTTCTTTATCGGCAAATTCCGGAATTTTATCAATTTCCGTCGAAACAACTTCATCTAATTCACCCGCGGACATCTGTGGAACAATCAATTGGTGGATAAAGATATCTTTGCGCGACAGAGTCAAAAAAATCCTTTGCGGCAGAATTTCCTCTTTAGTCAAAATATTATTAACCGCCACGGCCAGGCTGTCGGCATGGGCAAAGTCGACAGCATGGTCGGAAGTTCCCACCTTCACTATTTGATATGCACTCTGGCTTTTCGTCAGATAAACATACCGAAGAAGGTTGTCGGTTAATTCAATCGCTAATAATTTATTTTCCATTAGAAAACTTTCTTGAGGGCATCACAAATAGTGATGCCCTCTTTGAAAAACTGCTTAGACTTTTAACATTTAATAATGGTTTCGTCGTCTGTCAAATCGGCCGGAACGTTGTTTCCGCCTTCTGTACACGCGACATTACCATCGACGTTATTCGGATTTTGTTTAACTGAATACGTACCGCCGAAAGGATGTTTAGGAGCAACTGCTAAAAAAGGAGCTGATCCATTTTGCGCTGTTGTAAGATCATCAATCGATTCGCATCCCGTCCAGCTTCCTTTTTGTGTACGGCACATAAATAATGCCACATCGATTGAGTGCAAGTCGCTGCGTACTTGAGCAACATTACCGCGCTCGATAGCTTTAAGAGCGTTTGGTAAAATTAAAGCTAGCAAAATACCCGCGACAACTAAAACGATTAAAATTTCTGTTAACGTAAAACCTTTGTTATTTCTTTCCATGCTTTTCTCCTCCGTGGACTTGTTATTAATTTAATTTATATAAAAGGACCTTTGACGCTTGCATCTGGATATTGTTTAATTTTTTAGACCTTATAATGAGTTTTCCAGACACTCTTGGCCAATATTGGTCTGCTTATACTAAATATTAATAATATTTATTATTAAAATCACCCTCATCCTTTTAAGAGCAATTTATATTCCAAGAATAAGTAATTTTTTGTGACATTCTAATCTCCTTCTAATCTGACTTCTACCCCGTCAATCCTTTCCAGATAGAAAAAATCGGCGTATAAATCGCCAGCAGGGTAAAAATAACGATTGTACCGACAAAAATAATCAGTGCCGGTTCAATCATGGTCAATACTTTATTAAGATGATATTCGACTTCTTCATCAAAATGCTTAGTCAAATTTTCTAAAACATTCACCAAAGACCCCGCCGATTCTCCGACGCCAATCATCTCAACCATCAAAACAGGGAAAATCTTCGTTGATTTAAATGAACCGTATAAAGCATTTCCCTGCTCGACTTCCCTACGGACATCGACAATTCCGACGGCAATTTTCTCATTGCCGACAGTTGATTTCGACATGTCCAAACTCTGAACAATCGGCAGCCCCGAAGCCACCAGTACCGACATGGAATGGACAAATCGCCCGATAGCCGTTAGATAAAAAATATGCCCCATAATGGGTAACTTAAGTTTCAAACTATCTACTTTGTAGGAAAAATCTTTATGCTTGCGCAGCTTTCTGTAAATAAAATATCCGCCTCCGATTAAGACCGCCAAAGTGATGATAAAAAACCAGGAACGAATAAAAGCCGAAATATTAATAACAATCTGTGTAATTAAAGGAAGCTTAACGTTTAAGTTTATCAATACCTTTTGAAAGATTGGCACGACAAAAGCAAACATGGAAATCAAAACAAGGATGGCAAAGACAAGAACAATCAGCGGATATAATGTTGCTTTTTTGGTGCGCATGATGATTTGTTTTTGGTATTCCAGATAATCGGTCAATTTCCGCAAAACATAAACAAGGCCTCCGGCTCTTTCCGAAACCTGGATCATGGATCGATAAATCGGCGGAAAAACTCTGGGGAAATCTTCCATCGCGCTTGAAATCGTGTTTCCTCCCTCTAACTTTTGACGGATATGACTAATAACCAGTTGAATATTTTTATCTTCAGTCTGACGCCAAAGGATATTCATAGCGGTTAAAATCGGCACGCCGGATTCGATGAGAGAATATAATCGCCTGGTTAACATTAAAAGTGTTTCATGGTCGGCCGAAATGTTATAAATCTCTTTTACATCCGTCTGCTTGGCCGAAATAAAATAAAATTCGGATTGTCGAAGCCGGCGTTTCAAATCCTTCAAATCCTTGGCCCCGCCGAAACCATATAATGATTTACCGCTTTCATCTTTCAGCTGGTAAACGAATGTTTTCGTCGGCGTAACCGGCTGCTGTATTTTTATGTTTGGTAATTGATCAGTCGGCATTTTAATCGCTTTCTAAAGTTACACGTAAGACTTCTTCGACGGTGGTTTTACCAGAAAGAACTTTTTCCAATCCCGCGATGCGTAATGTTTTCATACCTAAATTCAACGCCGCTTTCTCAATAGTTTTCTCGCTCTCTGAATGCAAAATCAATTCGCGGATATTTTGATTAATTTTTAAGATCTCAAAAATTCCTTCGCGCCCCTGATATCCACTTTGCAAACAGCCCGGGCAACCGACGGCCTGAACCAGTTGTTGCGGCTTACTTCCTAATGATTGACTCATCAATTCGGCCGTTTTTTCATCGATACGTTGAGGACGGGCACAAACCGGACAAAGCACGCGCACCAATCGCTGAGCAATAACGCCCATCAGCGAACTGCTGATTAAGAACGGCTCAATTCCCATTTCAAGTAAACGTGTTACAGCCCCGGAAGAAGTATTCGTATGGATCGTCGACAAGACCAGATGCCCTGTCAATGCAGCTTGAATGGCCATTTGGGCTGTTTCCACGTCACGGATTTCTCCGATCATGATAATGTCCGGATCATGGCGTAAAATATTGCGCATCGCCGTAGCAAACGTGTAACCAATTTGTTTGCGTACGGAAGTCTGGTTAATGCCTTCTAATTCATATTCAATAGGGTCTTCAACAGAAATGATATTTTTGGTAGGATCATTCAAACGGCTCAACATGGAATACAGTGTAGTTGTTTTTCCGCTCCCGGTGGGCCCGGTGACTAAAATTAGGCCGTGCGGTTGCTGGATCATGTGTTCAATGACCGCAATCTCGGAGGGCTCAAGCCCGAGTGAACTGAAACTCTGCCCGACAAATTTCTTGCTTAAAATCCGAATAACCATATTTTCGCCGATTAAATTCGGCAATGTCGAAATCCGCAGTTCAAATAATCCCATCGAATGCTCAACTTCCATCCTGCCGTCCTGCGGACGGCGGCTTTCAGCCACATCCATTCCAGCCATAACCTTAATGCGCGAAAGAATATTCCGTTCTAAGTTTTTAGCAAATTTAATTTTTTCATACAGAACGCCGTCAATCCGAAAACGAACCCTCACTCCATCGGCGCGAGGTTCAATGTGAATGTCGGAAGCTCTTTCGCTAATGGCACGTTTAATGGTCGAATCGACTAAACCAATAGCGGTTTCCCCAATTGATACATTTTTATACGATTTCGTTTTGATAGCTTGAATCTGATGATGGCTGTCGGAAGCGCGGCGGATATACTTTTCTAAATTCTGGCGGCTTACCATCACCGGATTAATCATAAGGCCTGTTTTATTTTCAATTTCCTGTAAAGCAGCATGATCAAGCGGATTATTGGTGGCGACTGTCAGGGTAGTTTCATCTAAAGCAATTGGCAAAACATCATGCGTTTCCATAAGCTCACGCGAGATGCGATTAACGGCCTGATCGTCGATATTTTCATCGGTCAATTGGACAAAAGGCACTTGAAACATTCTCGCTAATGTCTGAGCGAGATCATTATCTTCAACCCAACCTTTTTCCAATAAGATTTCTCCCAGCCGCCGACGATCGTTCTTCTGAAAATGCAGCGCCTGAACCAGCTGATCTTCGCTGATCAGTGAATTTTCAAGAAGAAGTTCCCCTAATTTTGTCGATTTTTTATCCATATAAATATTTGGGATTAATGTTTTTGAGAAAAAAGACTCTTTTAGACGACAGTGGTTCAAGTGTAAAACATAAAAAGAGGTATGTCAAATTTACTTGCTAGAGGGGAGAAAATTCTTATTAGCAGAAAAAAAACCGCCAGCTCATCATAAAAAGCTGGCGGTTGGAATGTAAACCCTAATTTTATTTTGTGTACATTGCTTTTAATTGTTCAACTTTAGGAAACTCCGGATAAAACTCGCCTTGCGGACCTAAAAATCCATTGCCGGATTTCTTCAATGTCACGGCCGTATACCCGCCGTTTGAATTGGGAATATTCACATCGAAATAATCTGAACCATTATCGTTAATCACTTCCGGCGGAACGTCAGCTTTAACAAGCTGCGTACTTCCAACCGGTTTTTGCACAACCATGTACCCGCGCGGTGTATATTGGTAATAAACATCGCTGCTATAGTAATAGGTTGCTCCGTTGACAACAATCACTTGGTTATCAACCGGAATTGTTTCAACAACAGCGCCAATCGGCGGATTGATGACAACATAACGGGTATTAACTCGATTATAAAAAACTCCATGGCAATAGTAATATGGCCGGCCGCCAAAAATAACTTTTACATAACCGCCGGGTAAAGAAATAACCGCCCGTCCATAAGGATACGGCCGATAGACATAATATCCGTGATGATGCCACGGCGAACGCCATGAATGTGATGAGCGATGATATGAATCATGACCATAATCACGATGATCACGATTATGGTCGTTGCGGTCGTGACGATCCCAACCATCACGCGCTTCTGCTGCTGAGCTTAGCGCGGCAAGAGCTAAAATAACCAGAGAAAATTTAACCAGATTTTTAACCATTTGATCCCCCTTTGGTAGTGAAAGCGTGGCTTATTCACTTTCACCCAATTAGACATAAGCCGGATCTTAAAAGTTCCGTTAAATTTCTAAGTCTATAAATGCCTAAAAGATAAAGTCTTACGAAAATTACCTAGAAAGATTTTGGAGCTTCTGAAGAAAGTTAGGATCGACACTATATCCGCCTTCTTTTGCCTTAAGGGCATCAGCTAATGCCTGCGGATATTTCTCCTGGTAATAGCCGACAATGGCACGGTTATAATAAATCTGCGGTGAAGCAGATTTAAGCCCAATAATATGGGAATAATCAATATACGCTAAATCGTATTGCTGGCGCTTGGCATAAATATCCGCCCGCTGGCTTAATGCCAGCACATGGTCCGGCTTCATGGCTAAAGCCTTATTAAAACTTTTCAGCGCTTCGTCGTAAAGCTGCCTTTCTTTATAAACCAGGCCGCGATTATAAAGCGGATCAAAGTAACCCTTATCTAATGTAATTGATTGATTAAAATCGGCTTCTGCCAAATCAAGCTGGCCTTTAAATAAATACGCATTACCGCGATTGTTAAAAGTCACGGCATCATGCGGGTCTTTTTCGAGCGCCATAGAAAAATCTTTGATCGCCGCATCCGTCATTCCCTTTTTGGTATAAAGATTGGCGCGATTGCTATAGACGTTAGCATACTCCGGGTTAAGTTCAATGGCGCGCGTGTAATCCGCAATGGCCAAATCGATGTTGCCTCTCTTCTGATGGACAATACCGCGGTTGCCAAAAGCTTCGGCATAAAGCGGATTGATCTCAAGCGCCTTATTATAATCTTTCTCCGCCAAGTCATACTGCTCAACCATCAAATAAGTGACGGCGCGATTATTATAGCCCCGGTAATAACCGGGATTATATTCAATCGATTTGTTATAGCCCTTAATCGCCTCTTCATATTGCCCGTTAAGAAAGTAGGCATTGCCTAAATTTAAATATGGACGTGATTTATCAGGAGATTTTTTTACCACATCCGACCACAAAGTAATTTCATCTTTCCAAATGCGGTTACGCAAAAAAGTCATGACAGATAAAATACAGATTATAAGCACCAGAATAACTTTTCGGGCTCTTTCATTTAAAAAATAAACCATGCAGCTGCTGAGTAAAATAGAAAAACCTACTGACGGCAGATATGTCCGGTGCTCAAAGATAACGTTACGGATTGGAATAAAACTCGATTCAACCGCCAGTGCAATAAAAAACCACCAGATACCGAAAGCAATCAGAAACTGTTTTTTGCGCCAAGAATAAAATGACAACAATACAATCGACATTAAAAAAAGAAAACCCGCCAACGTTTTGAATTCAAAGAATGATTTAGAAACAGCGAATTGATAATCAAGATTAAGCCCTACGGGGAAAAATAATAACCGGATATAGGTGGGAATGACACGAAACTGCGTAAATAGGTAATTGCCAAAACTGACGTATTCTCCGTCGATAGACTGCGACTCAAATGTCCGCCCGAAGATGAGTTGGAAATCAAAACGAAATAAGACCGGCAGAACCAGAATCAACACCAGTAAAAGCACCAGTAAACGCCAGCGGCGGCGGATAAATTCTTTAAAGCGGACCTGATTAAAAAAACTTGCTTCAATAACAAGCATCATGACCGGAAGAGTAAAAACAATCTGTTTACTGAGCATTCCCGCCACCGCACAGATAAATGCTCCGCCGCTAAAGGCAAACATCTCACCGCTTTTAGGTGCAGACAACCGGGCTTTCAAATAACAGCATAAAGAAGCAACATAAAACATTGTTGCCATTGATGCAAAACGCTGAGCGATATACGTGACTGATTGAATTTGAAGCGGATGAGTCAGAAAAATAAGCGCTGCGCCAAAACTGATGAATTCCCGGTGCTCATAAATGGAGGTTTCTCTTAATCGGGGAGTTGAGAAAAGTAAAAGACAGAATATCCTAACCAATATGGCATTAATAATGTGAATAGCCAAATTAACAACATGATACCCTTCCACATTCAACGCGCCTAAACGGTAATTTAAATTAAACGTATAAAAAGGAAGAATACGGCATTGAAAATCCGGAGTTTTGAGCTTTGTCCATAACTGAGTAATGGATTTACTGTATTTAACCTGATCATTACTGACAATAAATCCGTCATCATCAAAATGAAACGAACTATGAAAGCTGTTGGAGTAAATCAAAAGCCCAACAAACAGAATTAATAACGTGGATAACTTATTTGCCCGTGAAATCACATAACCTCTTTGCTTAAAGTCCTAAGGTAAAGTGTTTTTATTCTATCTATAGAGGTATGTTGTGACAAGGACTGAATGAAGAATTGATTAAACCGGATTTTATTCGAGGATAATTAATTATGGGCAGGATCAGCAGAACTCATTGAAAACAACGACCGTTTAATAGCGGCCACCAAAAGAAGCGAGTCAAAAGTTTTGGCCACATATTCATCAGCACCCACCGCTCGTGCTTGCGCTTCATTATAGCGCTGGGCCAACCCAACCATCATGACCACTTTCACCAGATCTTGAAAAGTTGATTTGATCTCACTGCAGACCTTGAAACTGTCGACATCTGAAAGCGCGGCATCAATGACCACTACATCAGGGCGTAACAATTTCATTTTAAGCAACCCTTCTTGACCGCTTGACGCAGTATAAATTTCCTCAAAACCGTAATTGGTTAAACGATTTACCACTGTATATGTATATGGTTCGCTTTCATCGATAATTAAAATTCTTTTATTCATGTTTTCTCCGTGGCTTCTAAATTTATATTATTATAATTGTAAACCGGAATCGTAAAAATGCAATCCTCATAGAATACCTACTAAATACTCATAATAAGTAAGTACTCTAAGTATACATGAAATACTTATGAAATCCAGCTTTTCAGATTTACTCTAAATTGAATTAAGATAACTAGTTAGGTTAACTTTTTTATTGGCTAACCCAAGTTTAATGCGGATATTATTGCGGTGGTTTTCCACAGTTCGCATAGAAAGACGAAGTACATCCGAAATCTCTTTGGTGGCAAGCCCATTTCTAATCATGTTGCAGATCTCAATCTCTTTAGGAGACAGTTTGATTTTTTGTACGGCAATTTTCTGACCAAATGAATCACCGATATTCTCAAGTGACTTAGCTAATAAATCCAAATAACGCTGGTCAACAACTTTGCCTTTGCGTTTCAGCTTCTCTACAACGGGAGAAATAACTTCTTCGATATTAGAGACAACCTTTTTCTGAATCTGTGTTTTTTCAATTTCCAGCTGCCCTAAAACTTCCCGCAACGCCGTATTTTTCTCTTCCAGCTCGGTTGTCCGTTGGGCCACACGGCGTTCCAGCTCAACGTTCGCATCTTTGATTTTCTGTTCAGATTTTTTAATTGCTTCAATATTCTGAATCATGGCTACTCCATAAAGCGGATGGCCATGATCATCAAAAATCCAACTTAAAACTCCTTTTACCCAGAATACCATTCCATTTTTATGGACTATACGCCGTTCATATTCGGCATTCTTCAATTTCTTAGAAAAAATTTCTTCATGCAGCTCTTGTGCCTGCTTTAAATCATCCGGATATGTGACCTGATAAACTGTCATGTTAAGCATTTCATATTCACTGTAGCCGAGCATATGACAGAGCGCATCATTAACCTGAACATATTTTCCATCATTGGTATACAGCGCCATACCTACAGCTGCTTTCTCAAAAATGGAACGGAACCTATCTTCACTTTGGATAAGCTGTTCCTCCGCCATTTTCCGGCGAGTGATGTCCTGGATCATGGCGACACCGTATAATGCATGCCCCTGAGCATCAGCAATCCACGTAGCCGAAACGCGCGCCCAAACAACATCACCGTTTTTTCTTATATAACGCTTCTCAATATCAACCAGCCGCTCTTTACCCTGACGGACATTATTAAAAGACTGGTCCGTAGCATGAATATCGTCCGGATGGGTGATATCATAAATGGTGACGCGGGCAAAATCTTCTAAACGATACCCCAGATAACGGCAGAACGCTTCGTTGGCTTTCAATATTTTTCCTTCGGGTGAAGTCACAATAATTCCCGTCGCGGAATTTTCGAAAACGGAACGGAAAAGTTCTTCGCTTTCACGCAGTCTAAGCTCGGTTTCTTTTTCTTTGGTGATATCAATCGCGAAAACAAGAATACCAACAAGCTTTCCGGATTTATCAAAATACGGAAACTTATCGGTTTTAACCCAGAGCTTCCGCGAACTGACATCATACTGCTCAACGATTCCCAATTTAGGACGGCCGGACTGAATAACTTCCAAATCGTCTTTAAAATATTTTTCTGCTTCATCCGGATACCATTTTGACGTCGGGGTATTCTCCATTTCCCGGGGGGAAACGCCTTTGGGGGCCGCTGCCAGGCGATTAACCCGGATAATATTGTTCTGTGTATCTTTGTAAAAAACTAACGCCGGCATGGCATCTAAAATCATCTGCAGCTCGTCATAATTCTGTGCTAACTGCTGTTTGACAATAGTTGGCGAGGTAATATCCTGCACCATACAAATACAACACTCAATTTCTCCGGAACTTGTAAGAATCGGGGCTGCACCGACCAGAAGATATTTACGTTCATCATTAGGCCATACCACCGAGAGTTCAACGTCATAAACTGGCTTCTTTGTTTGCATGACACGGCTAAAGGGAAGCTCATTATCCGGAAAAATACTTCCATCAATTTTTTGAATGCGCCATTCCGGAGAATTATAACGGCGTTGCTTGATGACGCTGACCGTAAGCCCCAGAATTCTCTCTGCCTGCTTACTCGCGTAAACAATTTCTCCTTGCGGATTTAGAACAAATACCGCTGAAATACTCGTATCGAGTATTGTTTGTAGAAACAAAGGATGATTTTCGTAATTAATTTCAGCCATTAAGATACCTGCAGATTTTTAGGAATCGTAAAATAAAATGCTGCTCCGCGTCCGATGTCGGAATCAATCCAGATTTTCCCGCCGTGGTCATCGATTACCGTTTTTACAATACTTAAACCGGCACCTGTTCCTTCATATTGCTCAGCGGTGTCTAATCGTTTAAAAATATCGAAAACAACTTCCTGATTTTCTTTGGCAATTCCAATCCCATTATCTTTAACAGAAAATTCATGTTCACTTCCGGCATCGCGATAGCCGACTTCAATTTTGGGATGATGCTGCCCGCTCACCAACTGGCCTTTTTCGTCACGCTTTGAAGAAAATTTAATTCCGTTACTGATTAAATTAAGGAAAACTTCACCCAATTTAATCCGGTCGCCATAAATTTCAGGTAGATTTTCTGCAATCACCATCTCGACGTGATTTTCACCAATTTTCACCTCTAAACGGTCAATAACATCTTTCACGACACGGGTTATATCCGTATATTCGTAAGGATTTTTAATGCGCGAAATTCTAGTTAAAGCCAAAAGGTCATCGATCATCTGATTAAGCCGTACCGAGCCGTGACGAATACGGTTAATACATTTTTGACCGCGCTCATCTAATGCCGAACGGTATTGATTTTCCAGAATCGAACAATAACTCATGATTCCCATGAGCGGAGAACGTAGATCATGGCTTACAGTATGGGCAAAATTATCGAGCTCCTTATTGATCTTTTCTAAGTCAAATTTCTGCTGACGGGTCAATGTTAACTGTTCCGCCAGCTCCTCATTTTTCTTTTCCAACTGCTCGCGGGCTTCGGACAACTTTGCCGACATAATATTAAGTGCCCGGTTAATTTCGCCGATTTCATCGCGCGATGAATCTTTTAAACGCAGATTAAAATTCCCTTCACCGACCTGATGCACAGCTTTCGTCAGCTCGTGGAGCGGACGGGTGACTCCTCGAATGATCAAGATAATGATGATTAACCCAATACAAATCCCAAGCAAAATACGCTTCATCATGATTGACAGCCGCTTTTCGATACCGGTGGCTTGAACCAAAGATTGCTTAGTCAGCTGGTGAACTCTTTCAATAAGATCATTAAATTGCTTTGAAAGCTTACGTTCACGGCTTTGTGCCTGATCAATATCACCCATCGATAGTTGGAATTTCTCGTCTTGGACTGACTGGGCCATAGAAATCAAAAAGTCCTCATAGGCGATTTCTGATTTTTCCGTATCGGCGAAAATCTGCTGGATTTGAGCAATATATTGCTGCTGCTCTTTCGCGGGAATACTTCTCATACCGCTTTGAAGTAGAGCTTTCACTTCAATAATACTTTCCCCGGTCTTTTGGCGAAGCTGTATAAACCCATCCTTAATCATCTTTGCTAAATCAAGCAGATGCTCTTTACGGGCGGGGGAAATATTGGGATCTTCCAATTCTTCGGTTACCCGCAAAAGCCGCTCGAATAGAATTGTTTTCTGCGATTGATATTGCTCAAGGGTTAAAACAAAATCCATGAGCGCCACATCACTTTCGGCAACTGATTGAAATTCCTGGCGGATCTTATTTAATTGATTGGTCCCGCTGTAAAAACTGGCGGCTAAGGTAAGAAATAAAACGACAGTCAGAATATAAATTTTTGTAGAGATGCGCATAAGGATAGTAAAAGTTTACTATCTGATATTAATTTTGGCAAATAAGAATGGCCCGACGGGATTCGCTATTGTTATACACATCAATCGCTTCTTCCTGAAGCAAAAATTTATATTGTACTTTTTCATTCTTTAAATATTTAATCGCTTGGGGGGTTAATTCTACCGGCGGTTTTTTTCCTGAAGCAATAATGAGCAATTCAGGGTGTTTTTTACAAACTTTGCGCAATTCTTCAATTCCGAGCTTATTTGATACGCGCGAAGCATCGTTATTATCCATATCGAATGTTTTTACTTTTCCGTCAGCGCGGACGTAAATATCTTTTTTATAAAGCCTGTTGTCAATCAAGACACCGCTGCCATTCTTGGCTTCTATCGACGGATAAAAGAATGTTTTTTGCCTGCGTTCAATATTGCCTTCAAATTTGACCAACGCGACTGCGCCGATCATGACAGCGTCGTCAGCCAATTCCGAAGCCACCACTTTGCATTTATCAAACGTTGCAAAAAAAGGATCATTTTTAACCATGTTTTTAACAATGGGCAGAATAAAATCTCCGCAAGCTTCGACAACGCCGCCGCCTAAAATAATCATTTCCGGATTTAAAAAGTGATTAATACTAATGCACGCTTTTCCCAAAACTTCCGTGCTTTTCTGCATGACTTTTGTCACCAGCGGATCCTCACGCTTAAGAGCCTCTTTTAATGCCTTACTTTTAATCCGCGATAAATCTCCATCAACGAGCTCGGTAATAACTGACTTCTCACCCTTTTTAATTCCAGCACGGATATCCCGCTCAATAGCCCAGCGGCTCACATATGACTCAAGGGTTCCATTAATGCCGATGTTGCTTTCGGGGCCGTCAAGATCAATAATGATATGCCCGATTTCGGCCGCCGCGCCTTTAGCGCCCAGGACCAGCTTTCCGTCGATAATAATAGCGCCGCCCAAACCCGTTCCCCAAAATAATCCGACAACATCATTAGCTTTTCTTGCCACTCCCAGCCATTTCTCGCCGAGGACACCTAAGTTAACATCATTACCGGCCAATACCTTTACTTTAAATGATTTTTTTAACTTATCTACCAATGGATAACCAGCCAGATTAATGTTTGGCGCCGCCAATACCGTTTCCTGGTCTTTATCGACAATTCCGGGCACGCCCAAACCAATTCCAGCTAATTCAAAATCGGAAAAATCATGTTCTTTAAAGAAATTCTCAATAATTTCACTGATTGCCTGTTCTATATCTTTCGGCGGAGCATCCGCGGGAGTAGAAATTTTCTGACGGGAGATGACTTTTCCGGAATCATCAATCAATGCAGCGGAAATCTTTGTGCCGCCCACATCAACACCTATGTAAACTTTCTTTTTCATTGATTATATTCTAGCATTCTTCATTTTTTATATAAGACTGAATCAAAAATTCTTTTATGGCTAGCCGACTTCCAGATTTTCACAAACTCTCTATAACATTTCATTTTTTGGCTTTTAGAATGCTCAAGTAAACGCGAAATGAATCGACGCTGTGCAGTGTTGCGTGTCTTAGATTTCTTTTCTTCTAAAAATGCCACCCACTCCTCGTGGTCATGGAATGCACCTAACTGCTTTTGCACTCCTGCGGCAAATGCCGTTAATAAATCATACTGGTGGTCGTAAAACGGCGCCAGTGTTTCTAAAGTAAACCTCAATCTTTTTGCCTGAATGCGCAAACGGTGCAGGTCCTTGGACGCTTCGGGCCGATTAACATAATATTCAAAACCCAATAGGGCATGTAAACGCTTTATAATCCGCTTTTTGCCATAGTCTCTTATTTTACTTGACCCTAATGACTTCAATTTTTTATTTAAATGCACCAATATTTTTTTGATCCGCTTAGGGAATCTGTGCTGTAATGAGACCTTGATTTCTTGTTTTACATCATCGCTCAAGCTGTCTCTTTTCTTTGAAATCACCTGCTGAACCTTTTTAAGAGAAGCATCTTCTTTCTTCGGAAGTTTCTTGGGATGCGAATCTTTTAAAATTCCCATCTGCACGTCTAAATCGCGGGCTTTCCCTAATGAACGGATGATCCGGCGGAAACTTTTATAAGCAACATCGTAATCATTTGCCGGAACAAAATGCTTTAAAACCCAGAAATAATTCGCCAATCGACGGGAAACGACTCGTAATTGATGTATGGAATGGACTAAATCTTTGCCGCGCGAAATATTCCGGCAGTAGCTGAAATACAGATCGAGATTTTTACGATTGGCGCTGGTAAAGCGGGAAACTTTATCCATTTTGTTAGCTGCGGTAAAGATTAATGAGATGTTCTTGGACGTCAAACTTCTTTTTTGATTGCGGAGAATACTGATATTCGCCGGTTGAAAGCAGAATGCGCGCCTTTACATTATCCATCCAGTAAAGGTCGAGGACTTCCAGCAGATGTTTCTTAATATCTTCTTTATAAATTTCAAATAATAACTCAATACGGCGGTCTAAGTTTCGCAGCATCCAATCCGCAGAGGAAATAAAAATACGCGGATTATCATTACTATTAAACATGTAAATCCGCGAGTGTTCCAGGAATCTTCCCACAACACTGCGTACCGAAATATTTTCACTCATGCCCTTAACACCGGGAATCAGACAGCAAACGCCACGCACCATCAATTCAATTTTAACTCCGGCTTCGGAAGCCTCGTAAAGTTTTTCAATCATGGCAGGATCTTCCAGTGAATTAAATTTAGCCCGGATAAATCCATTTTTAAATTTTTTCTGATAATCAATTTCGCGGTCAATAAGTGCCGTAAAATATTCACGTAAGTTATACGGAGCCGCCACAATTCTTTTCCAATTGGATGCTTCAGAATATCCCGTCATGACATTAAAGACTTCTGAAATATCCTTTGCCACATCGTCATTGGCGGTAAAATAGCCGATATCAGTATATACTCTGGCTGTTTTCTCATTGTAATTTCCCGTCGATAAGTGAACATAGCGGCGGATCATCCCTTCTTCACGGCGCACAATCAGCGTGATTTTGGAATGGATTTTAAGCCCCGGAATTCCATAAATAACGTGACAGCCGGCTGCTTCCAGCTCACGCACCCAGCGGATATTATTTTCTTCATCAAAGCGCGCTTTAATTTCAACCAAAACTGTCACCTGCTTTTTATTTTTCGCCGCCTCAACCAGCGCGCGGATAATCGATGAATCATCATTCGTACGATACAGCGTCACCTTGATGGCCAAAACATTGGCGTCCAAGGCGGCATTCTGCACCAAATCAATCGTCGGGTAAAATGATTGAAACGGAAGATGAATAATAAAATCTTCGCGGGCGATACGTTCAAAAATATTATCATATTTGATCTTTAACGGCACATATCCCGGGTAACATAAGTCGGGACGGTCGACCTTCTCATATAACTCAAATAAAAATGTGGCATCAATGCGCTCCCCTGCACTCACGACTTTATCCTGAGGAAATTCCAAGCCTTCGCAAAGCTGTTCAAGAAGCTGCGCCGAAACTTCCTTCTCGGTGCCTAAATATACAACCTGCCCCCAACGTCGATTCTTCACCTCAGATTCAATCGCCTTTAATAAATCCGGGGTAAGTTCTTCTTCTACATTAAATTCACTGTCACGGATAACACGGAAAACACACGAATCTATTACTTGATATCCTTTAAAAAATTCATCAAGAAAAGGGCGGATGATATCTTCCACCAGAATAAATTTGCTTTCATTTTTCACCGACGGAAGCTTAACTAAACGCGGAGTATTTTTGGGGATAGGGATAATCGCCAAATGTAATTTCGTTTTACGCTTAATGTGGACAGCAATTGAAAGAATTTTCGATGTTAATACTGGAAACGGATGTCCTGGATCCACCGCCATCGGAGTCATCGTCGGAAAAAGCACCGATTCAAAGTAATGCCTGACAAATTTCTTCTGGTCTGAGTTTAAATCTTCGTAACGATGAATAAAAACATCCTGCTTATTAAGAGAAGGAATAATATGGTTTTGATACAAATCATAAAGTTGGTGCACCATTTGAATTCCAACTGAGCGCACTTCATTAAAAATAGCGACCGGATAAAAACCATGCCGGTCTTTACGGTTTAACCCTGACGCAATCACATTCGCCATTCCTGCTACACGCACCATAAAAAACTCATCAAAATTGCTCATGAAAATTGCTAAAAACTTTGCACGCTCTAAAAGCGGGTTGTTAGGGTCCATCGCTTCCTGCAGAACGCGCCGGTTAAAGGCAAGCCAACTGACATCGCGCGGTATAAAGCGCTGCTGTGCCTCTGGGTTTGCTGTTTTAGCCATTAGGATTCCAACCTTTTTATTAAGAGCGTCAATTTACTTCCGGAAACTTCTTCAAAAAGATCTTTTTTATCGTTAAAACCGGTTTTCTCGAGAACAAAATCATCGTGAGTATGGACAATCAATGAAATCTTATTTTTTGATTCAATTTTAACTTCAAGACGTTTAGCTTTCTGCTTATGCGAACTATCCAGCGCGTTGGTAATCCGCAAGATGGAACTTAATTTCTGAACGAGGATTTGCTCATCGGATGAAAGCGAATTGTATAAGTAATGGGTCTTCTGCGGAGCTGATTTACGATGATACCTCGCGATACAGGCAATCATTTTGATTTCGGATTCAGTCAGACGGAAAAGGCTTGAAGAGTTAATAATATATTCCGCGTGCTTGTGGGAGGCGCGGTTATTGATAAAAATGCCGATGTTATGCAGATGCGCTGCTAAAAGCAAATACAGCAGGTCAGGATCTTTTAAGCCCAGTTCGGATTTAACCTGGTGGAACATCAATTCACTTTGATCAGCGACGAACTTATTATGTTTTAAATCAACATTGTATTTCTGCCCCAAAAAACGGGCAACTGAAACAAGCTGATTCATTTTGTTATATTTCTTAGAAAGCTCAACCCCGAAAATCAAATTGACCAGCAAGGCTTCAGATAATGATGTCTTTAAAATAAAAATATGCCGCCCTTTAACTAGTTCAAATAATTTAGTCAATGTGACTGCATACACATCCAACGAATCAACCACTCCAGGAGACAACTGATACTTATGAACGATATCTTCAAGATTATTCTGGGTTACCTGCGCCAGTAACTGCTTAACTTCACGGAAAGTGATTTGAAAGAAATTGCTGTCGCGATCCTTATTGGGAACAAGCGCTTGCAAGGCGGCGGTATGGCTTTCGTCAATCAGAATAATGTCATCAATCTTTAAATTGGGATAAGCTTTTTTTATCGAAAGGATCTGCTGCTCAACATGCTCATCAACCGCGCCATAAATTTCTGCCTGGGTGCCGTCGATCGACTTTTTAAACTGTGCCAATTGCAGGGTTCCGGTAGGAATCCCGAAGTTGACCATGGTAAAACCCTTTTCCATGATCGAAACGTCAAGGCTTCCCGCACCAAGTTCCGCAATGAGAACGTTTTTCTCGTGCAGCGGATACGCCTTAAGCTTAAACGACAGAAAGGAATCGATGTAGTAAACCACATCCCCAACATTTAAAACTTCAATCTCAAAACCTGTGTTGCGGGAAATCGTATCAAGGAAAATATCTTTATTGTTGGCTTCACGCACGGCAGTTGTGGCAATCACCCGGACATTATCAACATGATATTGATCAATAACCCGACGGTAATTCTCCAAAACGCTAATTGTTTGATTAATAATTTCCTGTGAGATGCGGCCTTTATAGAACGTGTTCTGGCCGATATCGATCACATTGCGCAGGTTTTCTAAAATGCGGATTTCATCCCCAAAACGTTCACCAATCGCCAATTTGGTACTGCTTGAACCGATATCAATAACAGCAGCGCGCATGATTTATCCTTTATGAACGATGAAGTAAGAATTTAAAATGATGGTTATTATAACAGAAACCGCTGGGATTTAAAGACTGTTTTTGTGGAGAGAAAAATGATGCAATTGGCTGATATTTTAAGGTTTATGAACTTCTGAAGGCGTTTCGCCTTGGGCCACCATCTCAGCCAAAGCGCTCTTGATCAGCCAGGATGCATACACTTTAAAGGAAAAACCTGCATTGGCATCAAATCGGCGGGCCGAATTAACTAACTCTTCATACCCACGCTGAATAAGTTTTGCCGAAGGAATATCACTATCGGCGTATCGTGCAGCTATTTGCTCAACTATATAGGAATTTTCATTAATCATATGATCGATATTCGATTCATCAAAAATTAACAAATCATCCTCTAAATTCGTCGATATCTTATTTTGCATTAGCTTTTAGAAAATTCAATTTATAAATCAAAAAATTGAGTCTATTTATTCTGCAAAACTTCGGACTTTTCAAAATCTTTATAGAGCATGCTTGGCTGAACGCCTTGATTATTTTGATATTTACCTTTTTTATAGGTATCAAAATCGCCTTCAATAGTGTGGTAGAAGATCTGGCAGATTTGTACGCCAGGATAAATACGGATGGGTTGAACGCAGAAAATTTCCAGCGTCCAGAATCCGGCAAATCCGACATCGCCGAATCCAGCGGTAACATGGATAAATAATCCCAATCGCCCGATTGATGAACGGCCTTCGAGCATGGGAACTAAGTTTTCGGTTTTGGTATACTCAACGGTGCGCCCTAAATAAAGCTTGCCGGTTTCAAGCAGCAATCCTTCTTCGGGCAGCATGACCTTTTCCAGCTCATGCTTTTTACGCATATCTAATTCGCGGGTTTTATAAACAAATAATTCGTTATGCAGACAAAGGTTGTAACTGTTAGGATTGACCTGTTCCTTATTAAAAGGCTCGATCACTACATCTTTTCCTAAACGTCGTTCAATTTCACGGCCTGATAAAATCATTTTAGCCTTTTAACTGCAGTTGACGGGCAAGCAGAATATGTTCCAGCTCATTTTTATCCATTTGATCAAGACATTTAAGGCAATCAGAGAGCATTTCTTCATAACGGACAAGACAGATTTGCTTGGTACGCGGACACTTCATTTCATAGCCGTCGGGCGTCTTTATATAGAGAAGCTTGCCCCCTTCGGAGCGGACTTCGATGACCTTGCGGCCGTTGCGGAAAATTTCTTTTTCAATCATATAAGCGGGATTTATTTGGTTTTTGATTCAACGTATATTATTGATTTGACAAGATTTTGTCAAGCGTTTAGATACTACAAAAGCTTAAATTAAGAATCTTTATCCAATTCACGGATTTTATCACGCAATTGAGCTGCTACTTCAAAGTCTTCCATTTCAATTGCCTTCATCAGCTTGGTTTTTAAATCCTGCAACTCTTCTATTTTGGTACGCTCCATCTGCGGAGTGCGGATGGGAGATTTTCCTAAATGATGATTAGATCCGTGGATTTTCTTTAACAGCGTCGACAAATATGATTTAAACGATGAATAGCATTCGCCGCAGCCTAAACGTCCGAATTTCCGGAAGTCATCATAGTTAAGCCCGCAATTCTTGCATTTGATCGTGGTCTTTTCAGCGACTTTAACATTCTTACCGAAATCCGCCAGACCGGCTAATAGGTCAGCAATACCAAATTGTTTCTCGGATTGGATTTCCTGCAGTTTAGGACACTCTTCGCAGAGATGCATTTCGGTGACTTTGCCATCGACAATCTCCGTTAAATGAATTGTCGGTTTTTTCTTGCAGCCGTCACAATACGCTTTAGGTTTCTCGTAAGTCATTATTTTCTATTCCCATTCGTTATTGATTTGTTTGGCTTTAACAATAAATGCGCCTTCGACGCGTTCTTTAGCGTATCCGACTTCCCATAACGCACGCTCGATTAAATCGATGGCGTCACAAATATCGACAATCGAATCATCCTGCATGGTAACTTTATGTCCCGCTTGTTCAATCGTGATTTTCATAGATTTAAATTGATTATAAGTTAAACTTTTTCTTAAAACAACAATTAAGCTAATTTTGAAGCAATTTGTTTTGCGAAATACGTAAAGATAATATCCGCTCCTGCACGTTTGATTGATACCAGCATTTCTTTAACGACTTTTGTTTCATCAACCCAGCTGTTAGCACTCGCTGCTTTCACCATCGCATATTCGCCGCTCACATGATAGGCCGCAACCGGAATGTGTACCTTCGCTTTGATTTTCGTAATCACATCTAAATACGCTAAGGCAGGCTTGACCATCACAATATCCGCCCCCTCTTTCTCATCGAGCAGGGCTTCACGGATGGCCTCATTAATATTTGCTGAATCCATTTGATATGTTTTTTTATCGCCAAAGCGCGGAGCGGAACCTAAGGCATCGCGAAACGGCCCGTAAAAGGCTGAGGCATACTTTGCCGCGTAGGACAAAATCCCCACATCACTAAATCCCGCTTCATCAAGCTCCTGACGGATGTAACCGACTCTTCCATCCATCATGTCAGATGGCGCAACTAAATCCGCGCCGGCTTTCGCTTGAACAATCGCCATCTCTGCCAAAATAGGCAGCGTTTCATCGTTTAAAATCTTTCCATCTTTAACAAATCCATCGTGTCCATCGCTGGAATACGGGTCCATCGCCACATCCGTAATCACCGCAATATCCGGCACCGCATCCTTAATTGCCCGAATCGCCTGCGGCAGAAGTCCTTGTTGATTTTTACTTTCGCTAGCTTTGCTATCTTTTAGCCCGTCGGAAATCGACGGAAATAACGCGACTCCTGAAACACCCATGGAATGAAGCTCTTTGATATCTTTGCACAACAAATCGATACTCAACTTCGTAATTCCCGGCATTGATTTAACCGTTTCCTTTTTACTTTTCCCGGGAATGACAAAGTACGGCATAACCAAGTTCGCCGGAGAAATGTGTGTCTCTCTGACCAATTGACGGATTGATTCGGTACGGCGGTTTCGGCGCGGACGCTGTGCTATGGAAAAATTTTTCATTTCGTTTTGCTTAATTTCTGCATAAGCTTATTAAAATGGTGATTTAGTTCGGTGCATTCTTTTTCTAAAACCCCCGTATCAACTTTGATGCCGGCCAGCCGCAATATTTCAATTCCAGCTCCCTGATGCGCCGGATTTGGGTCGATTGCTCCCAAAACAATCCGCGAAATTCCTGATTCAACCAAGTAATCAGTGCATTTTCCGGTGCGGCCTTGCGTTGAACAGGGCTCTAATGTCACATACATGACTGCGCCTGCCTTTGGCTTTCTTCCTAAACTATTTAAGGCAATCCGCTCGGCATGAAGTCCTCCAGGACGGATATGATGCGCCTGTGAAACAATTTTTCCGTCTTCCACAATTACCGCGCCCACCATCGGGTTTTCTTTAACAGTCTCGCGCCCTTTTTCTGCTTCTTTGAGAGCGATCATCATGTAATCTTTGTCGTTCATAACGCGCTTTTAAATGACGGCTTTCGGCAAATAATAATCGTGATCCCCGCTAAGATCATCGATAGACATAAAATCTGCCCCATACTTAAATTTTGAAAAACAAAACCCAACTGCGCATCTGGCTCGCGGAAATATTCGATTACAAAACGTACAATCCCGTAACCAATTAAATAAATGGCAAAGATAAATCCGTCAAAAAATTTTTTCTGCCGTAATGGCCAGATAATCAGAAATAAAAATAAACCTTCGAAAAGTGCTTCGTATAATTGCGATGGATGACGCAATTCATACGTCGGAGCTGTTGGAAAATACATTCCCCAGGGAGCATTGGTCACACGACCGTAAAGCTCGCCGTTTAGAAAATTGCCGATGCGTCCAAACATATATCCTAAAGGAACAGCAGACGAAACCAGATCGCCGAATTTCCAGATATTTAAACGGTTAACTCCGCAATAAATAGAAATCACCAGTGCCACCCCCAGCAAACCGCCATGATAGGATAAACCGCTTAAACCGAAATAGTGCTCGCCATTGACCTCCTGGTACGGCCAAAAAATTTCCACTGGGTGAACTTTAAAATACGAAAAATTATAAAACAACACATACACCAACCGCGCACACAAAATAATACTGAGGATAGCCCAGGTCATGATACCGTCTAAAGTTTCCTGAGAAAAACCGGTTTTTTCTTTTTTGATACGGTAAGAAATAAGCCCGTAAGCCACCATAAGTGCAGTCATGTACATAAGCCCATAATAACGGATCTGCAAAGGACCCAATCTCAGTAAAATAGGATCAATATGCTCGGGGAGATGCTGCCAAAAAGAAAAAAAATGTTCCATATTAGATATTACTGATATCAATCAGCTCTTCAATTAACAAAATGGGAACGCCGTTTTTGATCGGATAAAGATATTTTTGATCGCCTTCACGTAAAAGCCCGCCGTCAATTTCTTCAGTGACTTTTTCTTTCAAGCGATTGGTGATTTTGCCGCTTTTAATTGCTGTATTAACTTTTTGCAGCAGTTTCTCGTCGATTAACTGCAGGTTCTTTTTCGTTTCCGGACAGGCCAAAATGGAAAGTAGTTGCGGATCGATCATTTGACCACCTCAGCGGATTCCGCCTTTAAACGTTCAACCATTGAGAAAAATCCGTTACGGCGGTTGGGAGTTAAATGTGTTTCTAAACCGAGCTTCGCAAAAATTGCTTTCACATCGATTGTTTGGATTTCTTCCGGAGTTTTATCCGCATAAATCATCTGCATGATTGCAATCAGCCCATTAACAATGAGCGCATCGCTGTTAGCAACAAATTGAATGGCGCCCGGACGCTTATCGCTTTTTTTAACGATCATATATACGGTGCTGGTACAGCCGTAAACACGGTTTTTTTCGATTTTATCTGCTTGCGGAAGCTGTTCAAGCTTTTTGCCTAAATCGATAATAAACCGATAACGGTCCTGCCAGTCTTTGAGCAGATCAAAATTTTTATATAAGCGATCTAAATCCATTATCGAGTGATCTCCCAGGCCAAATGCTGCAACTCTGAAACAATCAATTTTTCCCAGGCAACTTTAACCGCATTCGGCGAGCCGGGAGTTGATATAATTACTTTATTTTTGTAAACACCGGCAACCGCACGTGAGAGCATGGCGGAAGCGCCCACTTCTTTGTAGCTCAGCATCCGGAATAATTCGCCAAAGCCCGGTAGCGGCTTTTCCATTTTCTTATTTAACACATCAAAGGTGCGGTCACGTTTCGAAATGCCGGTGCCGCCGTTAAATAAAATGATCTGCGCGTTACTTTTCGAAAATTCTTCGAGAGCGCTCTCAACTTTTTTGGGCTCATCTTTGATTAAACAGTAACCGACAACCTGATGGCCGAGCTTTTCAATTTCTTTTTTGAGATACTTACCATTGTCATCGGTTTCCGGTGTCCTGGAGTCGCTAACGGTAACAATAGCCAGAGAAATGGCTCCTAAATTTGAAGCTTCTCGATGGTGTTTTTGATTGGAACTTTCGGCTTTTGGTCGCATCGCGGAGAGATTTATTTTAAACCGCCCGGAATTCCTTTACGGATCACCGCCACCGCATTATGACTGTGCAGCGATTCCCAATGTTCAACCGAAACAACCCAATCCAAAATTCTCGGATCGGCATTTAAGACAACACTTAAACGGCGTGTTGCGTGCTCAACGAACATTGGATTCTGAGCGTTTAAAACCGCAAAGGCCTGCTCATCAATGCGCTTAACGAAACTTTGCGTTTCGGTAGGAATCGCCTGACGCAGAAGATCAACGAGATCTTCGATATAGAAACTCTGATCAACCGGAATTTCAACCGTACACTTAGCTTCCGAACGCTGGCTATGCGGAACAGCCATGCCATTTCCTTCTTCGGTTAGATGCTGGGCATATTTTGCCTCATATTGCTTTGACATCGATAAGCTGCACGGACAGGTTGAAGAATATTCATAATAAACGGTCAGAAATAATTTTACATTTCCGTTTTTATCTTCTTGGGCTTCGATAATACTTCGGTAGTATTGCCAGCCGCTGTTTTTACTTTTAAGCGAATCCTGGCGCATTGCATAATTAAAACGCAATTTGATAAATGACGCCGGATAAAGCGGATCGGTTTCTTCATCGCGCAGATCTTCGCGCAGGCGGTGCAAAATTTTCTTATAGAAATCGCCATCAATGATCGTATTGGCCGATTCATCCTGTAAGATTTCGTACAAACGGCTCATGTTGATGCCGGCTTTTCCTTTAGGAAAAGCAATATACAAACTGGCTTCCGTATCATGGTTCATGACAGAGCCGTCTTTATGGCGATAGAGCATCGGGATGCGAAAACGGTTGATCCCAACCTTATCGATATCAATGCCGTAGATATCCGGCATTTTGTGAAAATCATTTAAGCCCGTCTCATCTTTGATATCGCATTTTAGGACGCGATTCTCCGACGGAGTCGATATAGTGTCTTTCATTTTTTTCTCCTGAGGTTTTTGCATATTTAAAAATCCAAACTTAATCATTGGTAAATTTTACCTGATGATCAATTAACTTGCCTTCTTTATAACTAAACTTGGCCCAAAAAAACTTATCTCTTTTAAGCCAATCGATAAAATATTTATCGCCTTCCCACAGAGTGAGCTGTTCAATATCGCCATCGGGGATCCATTGTAAAACCCCTTCAGCGCATTCGATTAAATTGCCGCTAAACTCGGTGACAGTAAACAGAAAGACCAGCCAATCCTCTTTGTCTTTAAATTCGGGGAACATCATCACCCCGCGCAATTGAGGATTGGTAATTGTTAGGCCGGATTCTTCTTTAACTTCCCGGATTACACACTCTTCGGGAGTCTCCCCGGCTTCCATTTTGCCGCCTAAGCCGTTCCATTTTCCTTTATGCACATCGCGGTCTTTTTTGATACGATGCAGCATCAGCGTCTTGCCCTGATGTTTGATATAACACAAAGTAGAAACTTGCATTAACGGCAAAACCGGCAAATGGTTGATAATCTTTTCTCAGAGAACAGCACTCCAGAAGGATTATTCTGAAGTTCTTTATAAACAGCACGTAAAAAAGCCGCCGTTGCTTTCTCAGCACCGGCAATCATGCGATCTTCCAAAAACAAATGCTTTGTTTGATGATGACGATCACCAACCAATACAGAATGTTTTCTTCCCACCTCTTTAAACCCATCGGCATCATTTCCATGCGGTGCGGCATCATCACCTAAATAAACTATATCTAAATTTTCCTTCGGCTTTTTTACCATCGCTTTCAGCGCATGATCATGATAGTCACTGACAATTCTTGCTTTTCCCGTTCGATCAAAAATAACTAAATCTGCTCCGCCATTGGCGCTGATTAAAAATCTATTTTTATATTCACGCGGAATTCCATTTGTTACACGCTTAATCGTCCGCTCTAAACTATTTCCTGAAATCAGGATAAAAACTCCGCCTGCTTTTAAATAATCTAACAATGGCTCGCGCGCCGCACTTTCAGACAATTGCGGTACTCCAGTCACTGTCGGCTTGCCGAATAACGTTCCGTCCCCGTCGGCAGCAATGAGCGTACGTGTCTGACGCGCATCGATCAACGTGCCTGGCTTATAACCCATTGTATTTAAAATAATTTCCCAGTTTAATTTCAAATAACGGATCGGGAGAGCTTTGGTTACTCCCGCAACATTAATTTCATACGATTTAAACCCGCCCTGCTTAATGACCAAACGTTTTGACTTAAACGGCGGAAGTTTTTTAAATGTATTAAGCGTAACTTTGCGAAAATCGCCAGCAATTCCACGCACGGCAATTTGCGCCGCCCCTTTAATTCCTTTATTGCGGCGCACCTCAATACGAACCGGATAACGATAGGCCTTAACGATATCTTTTCCGCGTTCAACTAACGCTTTATCAGTAAAAACTTTTGGATTTTTTTGAAATTCGCTAATCAGCCCGCGCATTTCACTATCGATCTTAAATAGCGGATTAACGCCGGCTTTCATTGCACGAAACGGCGAGGACTGGTTAGGGCTCTTCAAAAAGGCAAAAAACGCCCGGATTTGCCTGCCGCTGGTAGCGACAATCAGCCGGACATCACTTTCAGTTAAATAAGTTGAGAAAAAACGCATTTGTTTAGATAGAAAATCATATTAAATATATATTTTTACTTATATATATAAGGAGTGTATAAGGACTAAAATCGTAGCAAATAAATGAAATACTGTCAAATTGTATTCCGGGGCGGGTTAAGAAAAGACAAGTAACAATTTACTATGATCGTAACTTATTGAAACTACTTTAGATAAGTCTTGGCACCGCGTTTATCAGCCCCATTACCATTTTTACCATTCTTGGCTTTCTTAGGCATGTGGTAAGCTACCCATGGCTCCGCGTATTTCTCCAGCCAATCACGGGCTGCGGCATCGTAGCCGATGTCTTTGCCAGCCTTCTCACTTTCAATCCAGAGATGCCTTTTGATTTCTTCCACAACCTGTGAGTTCTGCAGAAGACTTTGTTTTTCTTGGTTAGTAAGCGCCATACGATTTACCCTCCTAATTAAAAATACCTTAAAATCCCGGAATTTTCCAAATTTCTTTTGCGTACTCACGGATCGTCCGGTCGCTTGAAAAGTGCCCTGAACTGGCTACATTGATAATGGACTTTTTAATCCATTGTTCTTTATTCTGATATTCCTGGCTGATTTTGTACTGCATTTGATAATACGAATCAAAATCGGCACAGATCATATACTGATCGGCTTGAAAAACCGCATTCAAAATGGGATCAAATAACCCGGGATGATCAGGACAGAAGGTATTATTTTTGATCATCTGATAGATTTCTTTTAACACCGGCGACTGATGCATAAATTGCATCGGCGCATAACCTTTATGTTTTAGGTCCTGCACTTCGTTTTCCTTCAGGCCGAAAATGAAAACATTTTCTTCGCCAGCCTGCTGCACAATCTCGATATTGGCACCATCCAGCGTACCGATGGTTAAAGCACCGTTGAGCATAAACTTCATGTTCCCGGTTCCGGAAGCCTCTGTTCCGGCGGTTGAAATCTGTTCCGACAATTCCGCTGCCGGAAAAATCTTTTCGGCTAAGGAAACACGGTAATTTTCAAGAAAGACAATTTTTATTTTATCTTTGGCGGCTGGATCAGCATTAATCACTTCAGCCAAACTATTGACAAACTTGATAATCAGTTTCGCCATCGCGTAACCCGGAGCGGCCTTGCCTCCGACGATAAACGTGCGCGGCTGAATGAATGATTTGGGGTCATTTTTAATCCGCAGATATTCGCCCACCATGAAAAATGCAAACAACAGCTGTCGTTTATATTCATGGATTCTTTTAACTTGTACATCAAAGAGCGAATGCGGATCAACTTTAATCTTAGTTGTTTTTTCAATATACTCCGCCAAATCCGCCTTATTTTCCTCTTTGATTTTCGCCCAATTATCGCGAAAAGATTTTTTATCTTTATGCGGAAGTAATCCCTTTAACAAACTTAAATTGGTAACCCACTCTTCACCAATGGTTTTACTGATTAGTCCTGACAAACGCGGGTTAGATTTTAAAAGCCAGCGCCGTTGAGTGATACCATTTGTTTTGTTGTTGAATTTCCCCGGATAAAACTCATTGAAATCTTTAAACAGGTATTTTTTAAGAAGATTTGAATGCAGTTCCGAAACACCATTGACGGAAGTACTCCCGACAATGGCGACGTTTGCCATGCGGACCTGTTTGTTATTTCCTTCTTCAATCAATGACATGCGGCTTAATAAATTGACATCATTCGGAAATTTTTTGCTGATCTCATTTAAAAAGCGCGCGTTAATTTCATAAACAATCTGCAAATGACGCGGCAGAACTTTTTCAAAAAGCTTAATCCCCCAGCACTCGAGAGCTTCCGGCATGAGCGTATGATTCGTATACGCAAAGCATTGACGGGTGATTTCCCAGGCCTGGCTCCATTCAATATTATATTGATCAATCAAGACACGCATTAACTCAATGACAGCCAGCGCCGGATGAGTATCATTTAATTGAATACAAATCTTTTTAGGCAAATCATTGATATCTTTATTCTCAGCATGGAAACGGCGCAGAATGTCCGCAATGGACGCACAGGTAAAGAAATATTCCTGTTTTAAACGAAGTTCGCGGCCCTGCATCTGCGAATCATTTGGATAAAGGACTTTAGAAATATTTTCGGAAAGGATTTTCTGATTAACGGCTTTTTCGTAATCGCCGTCATTAAAATATTCAAGGTCAAAATCTTCTGAACTCCGCGCCGACCATAAACGCAGCGTATTAACAACATCATTTTTGTAACCCAGAACCGGCGTATCATAAGGAACCGCTAAAACATCATGCGTGTCAACCCACTGCGGTGCAAGCCGGCCTTTATCATCGCGCACCATTTGCACATTTCCATAAAAACGGACTTTGACACTATATTCCGGACGGGCGAATTCCCACGGAGAACCATCGCGCAGCCATTCATCCGGGAGCTCCATCTGATAACCATTATTAATTTTCTGATGGAAAATTCCATAATCATAACGAATCCCATAACCATGCGCCGGAATTCCGAGCGTTGCCATTGAATCTAAAAAACATGCCGCCAATCTTCCCAAACCGCCATTGCCTAAACCCGCATCAACTTCCTGATCGCGGATTTCTTCCATATTTAAGCCTAGCTCTTCCATCGCTTGGCTCACCTGTTTTTCAATACGAAAATTATAAATATTATTTCCCAATAATCTTCCGATCAAAAACTCCATTGATAAATAATAAACCCGACGGACATTCTGTTTATGATAACGCTGCTGGGTTTGAATCCAACGTTCAACAATCCGGTCGCGGATAGCAAGAGCAAGCGCCACAAAACTATCACGCATTGTTGCCGTATATTGATCTTTGGCTAACGTATATTCGCAGTTATTTTGAAAAGACAGCTTGATTCCCTGCTTGGTCATGCCTTTATGGGCATCAACCCATTGACTTTGAATAAGCTTATCAATTGGACTCAATTGTTCTCCCCCGGTTGAATAATGTTAGGCATTTTGCAATGTTGCTGTCTTGTCCGCAAGTGAAGAAAGTAAAAACGGTTTTTCAAAACCCGGCTCCTGAATATAATATTTCGCACAATCCATATCGTAAAAAATATTATCCCGTGCTTCAATTTCTGCCAGCCACGTTGAATCGATCGAATTATTCAAAATATCCTGATAAATTTTTGTAAATCGTCCAATATGCTTTTCAATACGCTTGACTGCATATTGGACCATCGTTCCGGTTTTCATGATAAAAGGCCAGTCACTAGCTTCCGCTAACAACAATTCACGCGCCGCCTGATTAAGCGCGCGTTTTAAAATAGGATCGGGCTTTCCATTTTTAAAAACTTTCGAAAATTTGTTTGCCAACTCCACCATGCGATGTCCGGCTTTATGCAAATGACGGTACACCCAGTCATTACTGCCGTCGAGCCAATACTCGCCATAGCCCTTATATCCCCAACTGGAGGTGTTGGGCACGGCTACTTGATTTGTAGGATATTGAGCCAAATAATCCGACGGTGTAGCGAGAGCAACCGTATCCTGATCACAGGCAATTTTGCGGACCAAATAATCAATAAACATGGGACCTTCAAACCACCAGTGGCCAAAAAGTTCCGCATCATAAGGCGCCACAATAATCGGCCGGCGGTCCATATGGGCGGATAAATGTTCAATCTGTTTCTGCCGGTTGAACATAAAATTTCCCGCATGCGACGCCGCTTTTTCCTGCGCCCAATCCGGACGATACGCCTCTTTAAAATCTCCTTCACCGGTAATCCGCCAGTATTTTAATCCGGTATTGATACGGAACCCTTCCGGATGAATATATGGTTTGATATATTCGTAATCCAAATCAAAACCGATATCCCGATAATATTCGCGGTAATCCGGATCCCCGGGATAACCTTCCTTCGAACTCCAAACCTGTTTTGATGATTCCCAGTCGCGGCCGAAAGCAGCAACTCCCGTCGGACAATACAGCGGCGCGTAAACGCTATAACGCGGGCGAGGATCTGAATTCATGATTCCATGACTGTCGACAAAAAAGAAACGGATACCCGCGTTTTTTAAAAATTCATCCACACCTGGATAATAACCGCATTCCGGCAGCCAGATCCCGCGCGGCGCCCGGCCGAATGTTTTTATATAATGATCCGTACTGATGTTAACCTGGGCGCGGACGGATGAAGGATTGACATTTAACAGCGGAAAAAATCCGTGAGTCGCTCCGCAGGTAATAATTTCTAAAAATCCCTGGTCTTGAAATTCTTTAAACGCCTTAACCAGATCTTTGCCATGATGCAAAAACAGCTCGCGCGCTTCCGAGAAGCGGCGGTGATACATCAAAGCTAAACCATGATAATGCGGCTGATGGCCGGTGCGCTCAATTTCTTTGGCAGCTAATTCAATCAATTTCTCGACGTATTTCAAATAACGGTCCTGTAAAAGCGGATCCTTCAGCATTGACACCAACGGCGGCGTCATCGACATCGTCAAACGAAAGTCAATTTTATCCTGCGTTAAACCGCCGAAAACCTGCAATAACGGGATATACGTTTCATTGATTGCTTCATAAAGCCAGTGCTCTTCCAAAAAGTTTTCGTGCTCAGGATGACGCACAAATGGAAGATGAGCGTGAAGCATTAAACATAAGTAACCTTTTGCGGACACGATATACTCCTTAAAACCTATTTATGCTTTGTTTGTGTACGGATAACCGACGTCGAGATTTGCCTCTTATCAATCTTATTGCTTGATTCGGCAACAAAACTGAGCGGAATCTTACCGTCATGCAGCGCAAAGCGCATTGAAAATGTTCCATCCGGTCTCAAAATAACCGGCTTGCCCTCTAACGTTACTTTGGCATCGGGCTCGGTGCGGCCATAAACAATCAATTCTGTTCCAATTTCAAAAAAAAATTTCCGCGGCTGATTGTTTTCTTTCTCTTGCAATTGCCAGCTGCCGCTTGATGTTAACCCTGATGAGCCGGGACCGCCAAACTCTTCACTTTCTCCCGGAAGCTTTTTCCGACGACGACGTCTTAACATCTTCTGCCATTCTTCGGAGGAGCCGACAAAACCTTTTTGTGTAATCCCGTCAATTTCTTCGCCTTCTAGTAAGTCATCAATTGAGAAATCAACGCCTTCAATTTCGATATCATCCATCGAATCAACCTGCGACTTCAAGCGCTGCCAAATCAGCTGTTTTAATAATTGGAAATATTTCGCAAAGAATGCGCGCAATTCATCATCCAACAAAAAGAAGCGGCGGCGTTTCTGTGCTGCGCCGTTATTTCTCCGACGTAAATAAATAAATGGCGTAGATTGCTTATTTTGTTCCACCTCCATCCAAATTAAGTCCCCGCGGTAAGATGGATGGGCGCGTGGAGTCTGCACAAAATTAGAACGCCCAATCGGCCAAAAACGCCCGTCACGCGTTTTCAGTCCAAATTCAACGCAATAGGACGCATCATCTTTCCATAAATTGACATACCAGTTGCGTGCCTGATGGCCAACCTCAACATCAAAATAATTATTTGCGTTTGATCCATTAAAATTAACAAATGTGACATCATAAACACGCAGAACATGTGAAGTGTAATTAATTTCATCGCCGATTTTCTGTTTCAGCTCATCCCAGCTTCTCTGGGCAATTTCCCAATACGCATAAACCCAATGCGGATCACGCGCCAAAAGACATACCCGTGTTTCATCCTCATAAACATTAGGCAATTGATAATGATCGTGGAAGCTTTTATTAACGTGAATATAATCTACCGCCGGTTCAGTATGAACCAAAGCGGAAGCAACTTGTTTTCGGGGGGTTATTGATAAAACCTTTTGCGGAATTTCCGCTTTTTTTCGTGAAGCAATTGAAAGATATGACTTTTTGGAAACGTTATTCGTTTTCTTTTTGGCGGGAACTGCCGACTTCCTTACCTTCTTCGACGAGGAAGGCTTAGGTTGAGTCTTTTTAACCCGATTGTTTTTCGCCCGGACTTTCGGCTTAAGCTGTGATTGTTTTTTTTTAATCACTTTCTTTCACCTTTTAAATTTAGCTGGAATAAATAAGGGCCGTCTGCTGGGCAATCGTATCCCAGGAAAATGCCGTATCGGTTGCCAGGCGTCCGTTACGCCCCATCCAACGGGCATGTTCGAAATCGCTGCATAATTGACTTATTCCCCAACCGATTGAATCGGGGTGATCATAAACAGTAAAACCGGTGACATCATGCGAAATAATTTCGCCGGGCCCGCCCTTGTTAATCGCAACGATTGGCTTTGAAGCACTCCATCCTTCGAGGATAACAATACCAAATGGTTCATTGCGGCTGGGAACAACAACTCCGTCGCAGGCTTTAAATAAATCGATCAATTTCCAGCCCGTCATGTGTCCCAAGAAACGCGTCGCGTGCGAAACCCCTAATTGACGCGCGCGGGCTTCCACAAATTGGCGCATGTCACCATCGCCAACAAAAACAAATTTTACATTCGGACGGTCATGAAGAATAGCCGGGATTGATTCAACCAAAATATCCGGGCCTTTCTGATAAGCCATGCGTCCGGCAAAAAGAATCATTGGATCATACGGCTCAATTCCATACATCTTTTTGACAGCCATGGTATCAACCCATCCATTAAACATCCAATTATTAACCCCGTTGTAAACAACATTAACCTTATCGGATGGAACGCTGTAAATCCATTCCGCTTCTGACTTAAGCGCTTTCGAGACGCAGATAACTTTATTGGCATGAAAAGCGCCTTCCCATTCTATATGGCGGATGTCTTCAGAGTTTCCTCCCCAAAAATTATTTCCGCAGCGGCCGTATTCGGTCGAGTGAATCGTAAAAACACTTTTACGCCCTTTATCATTTCTGATCCAGATCATGGCACGCGCTGCCAGCCAATCATGCGCATGAACAATATCAAACGGCCCGCCGACATTTTCAGCGGCTTCAAAAGCATTCACAAATGAACGGCACATATTATTCATTTCTTGGACAAAATTGTGGTGAGATTCGTACGGACAGCGATGATAATGCACGCCATGAATAACTTCATACCATGGATGATCATGACGGCCTAAACGGGTAAAAAGATGGACTTCATTTCCTTGGCGCTGCAGTCCACAAGCCAATTCGCTGACATGTGCAGCAACCCCACCAATAGCAATGGAATGAAGAGATTCCCAGGAAAAAATGGCAATTTTCATAAGGGCCTATCAACTTATCTCAAAACTAAATGACGATTGATTTAAGTTATTTATTTTTAAACGGTTATGATCTTACTTACAAAAATACATTATATAAATAATTAACTAAAAAATAAAGACATTTTTTAGCCACTCAAATCGCAACCTTAGCAGATTCAGGATGTTAGTCGTTATTTTACTAGAGAAAGATTAAATGAGGATTAGCAGAAGATTAAATGTAAATTAGAAAGGAAAAGCCACGATTTTCCAATCAACCGTAATATGATTTCCAACTACAACGCCTCCCTGGTCTAAAACTTTATTCCAGATAATATCAAACAGCTTACGTTCAATAATCCACTTACCAGAGGCAGTTATGGCTTTTTTACCGGATACGGTTTGATTAAAATCAGGCTCAAAGAAAAACTCCAGGCTTTTGGTGACGCCATGTAAAGTAATATTTCCCTTGATCCACCATTTTTCATCGCGTTTTTCAACTTTAGTACTTTCAAAAACAATCGCCGGGTACTTTTCGGCATCCAGGATTCGTTTTGATTTTACAATTTTATCAAGAGTGGGAAACTTTGATTTAACTGATTTGCTATATATTTTTAAAAAAACTTTATCAATACTTTTTTTGGACTGATTATACTCAACCTCACCTTCAAAATCTTCAAAAGCCGCATGATACTTACCTATGAGAGTATATTGAATAGAACCCTGAATTTTTGAATGGGTTTTATCAATGCGATAAGGATCGCCGGCAAACGAATTCTTCGACGGCAAAAGAAAAATTGCCGCTAAAAGCATCAAAAAATATATTTTTATCTTTTGCTGTGCGCCCATTCCGGGTCTCCTGGATAAAAAACTTCGGGCGGTGGAAACTGCAGCGGATCAAATGACGGCCTTTGCAGAGCTAAACGAATTGCGGAATGGCAGTCAAATAATTCTTGTGGAAGAATTGAGCAAATTTCATTTTCCTGGCAAACCACGCGGTTACGCAACCCTTCCGCGAGAGGTTTGGCCACATAACGGGGTACAGGCGTTACAAAACTTATCCAATATGAACTCAATGTAGGGCTTAACACAGGCATCGGAATAATCGTTCTTTTTCTTAAACCCGCTTCTTGCGCATAAATATCCATCAGCATTTTGTAAGATACAATCTCAGCTCCGCCGATATCAAACGTCTTGCCGATTGTTTCTTTCTTTTCCAAACATCCCACCAAATAATGGAGAACATTGCGGACGGCGATCGGCTGACACTCAGTATGCACCCAACGCGGTGTAATCATAATGGGCAGATGATTGACTAAGTGGCGTAAAATTTCAAATGAGGCGCTTCCAGTACCAATGATCATGGCCGCGCGCAGTGTTGTCGTCGGGACTTCTCCGGACTGGAGAATTTCCGCCACCTCCAGGCGCGAGCGCAAATGCTTGCTCAAATTTGCATGCCTATCGCCTAATCCTCCTAAATAAATAATTCTTTTTACCTGCGCCATTTCGGCTGCGGTTATCATGTTATGCGCCGCCTGACGGTCAGTATTGGCAAAATCATTATTTTTAGGATTCATTGAATGGATCAAATAATACACCGCCTCGCAGCCTTCGCAAGCGTAATGAAGCGATGACACGCTCAGCGCATTAACCTCAACAATTTCCACATTCGGATGACTCGACCACGGGCGCTTTAAGAGCCGGTCTTTGGACATCGCTGCTGCCCGCACCTTGTATCCGGCTTCAAGTAATTTACAGACAAGCCGAGAGCCGACATATCCGGAAGCTCCTGTAACAAGTATTGTTTTAGGCGCTCCCCATTTTGCCGCCGAAGATATCGACAAAAAATTTTCAAAATCCTCTAACATTTATTTTCCTCTTCTCGGCCAATCTTCAAATACATAATCCGGTTTGATCAACGAGTCATAATTTTGCGGAACAGCAAAGGGAAAACTTACCACATCCCATAATCCGGAGCCGCCGCGTTTAACCATCTCTACCGTTCCCTCAATAGTGCCGGCAAAAAACCACACGATAATATGAGGCGTTTTTTCTGACCCTTTAATCCAGTAAGCCCTGGTATATTTCACAATCTCGACGGGCGATGTCACGACATTGACCACCCCGCGCTCTAATTTAATAGCAGGGTTTGCCGCCATTACCGAAGAACAAAGCAATAAAACAATACATAACGATAGTAATAATTTCATTTTTTCTTAAACCAGGGAATAAAGAAGCTCGTGGTGCGCTGATACTCCCGGTAAAGATCCCCTTTCGATTTTAATGATTGGGCTTCGGCCATTGGAACCCCGGTGACTTTCATTAAGAAAAAAAACATAAGCACGGGAGAAATAATTCCCAGCCATCCATAAGGGCTCCCTAAAGCCATAATAAAGAAAGAAACCCATATAAGCCATTCAAAAAAATAATTTGGATGGCGCGAATAATTCCATAAACCTGATTGGCAGACTTTCCCGCGGGTAGCTGGATTGGATTTGAAAACTGACAGTTGATAATCAGCCGTTGCTTCTCCGGCGATCGAAACTATCCAAAGAAAAATTCCGACAACTTCAATAGCGGCCAAATGCGGCGCCGGATTTAAAGAAATTATTATAAAAGGCAGCGATAAAACCACCGCTAATAGCGCTTCAAATTGGAAAAGAAAGAAAAATTTGGCGTTAACAGAGGCTCCCCATTCTCGTCGGATATCCTGATATCTTTTATCTTCTTCTTTTTCTTTGATTAAGCGGATGAGCAATAATCCCCCTAAACGGCAGCCCCAAAGAAAAACCAGGGTAAAAATAACGGCACGCCGGATCGTATATCCCGAAGCTCCAAAACTGTACAAACCGGCCAACAACATCAGACATAAGACCCAGCCCAGATCAACAACACCGGCATTCTTATTTTTAAGTTGATACAGCCAACAGAGCAGCATCACGACAAAACAATACAAAAACCCCAAACCCATTAAAAATGTAATGGTTGCCTTATCCATTATTTCTCAATCTAATCAGCGGCTTGGTAGACACTCTAAGCCTTTCGATAATAATTTTTGAAGATTTATACTGCAGAAAAATTAAGTTTGTATGGGAGATAACATTTGCCTTTTTAAATTCCGGTCAAATGGCTTTTCTCCGAACCAGACGGAAAACAGCACCCGGGAAAAGTCTTCACCCGGAATTATCCCTTGCAATTCTCCGTTATACAAAAACTTAGTGCCCACTCCCGGTTCGTAACTTAATGCATAGCGGTCGCCGGGCTTAAGATTCACAAAAAATTTCTTCATGATATTGATTTTGTCGACGAGAAGCGCAAATTCTTTTTTTGTCGCATTTCTTTTCATGTACTCAATTGTAAAATTGCTTAATTTGTACCCTGGAATGGAAACCAGATATTCAACCTCAAGATGCTTCGGCATATCAGCAGCCAACGGGTCTTTTTCTTTGCCTAATTCAGGCAAATACAATGCTGCAACAAAAACCTTCATCATTAAAAATTTCTTTATGCCCAAGCCAAATAGATTTAAGGAGGAATTGCCGCCCTGATAAGTCTGCTTAAATTCGGCATGCCCCGGCTCTGGTTTGACGGCATATGCCAAATTTCCGCCGGCTATAGATAAAACCGCAAACAAAACGATCAATGTTTTTAAATACTGATTCATTTCTTACCTTGGATGAGATCTGTTCTGAGAATAAATGCGGTAAGCGCCTAAAATTGATTCCAAAACTTCGCTCCAATAAATTCCATGCTCCTGATCAAAACGCACTGTTTGATGGACATTTTTCCCTTCAATCGTGGTCAATTTAACGCCCGTATCAAAATGCGAATGTTGCGGGGCATTATCGGTAGGCTTAATCCAGCGGACTTCTCCTTGCAAATGAACCGGCTGTTTTGCTCCGGGAACATATACATCAAGCGCAATTAAATCACCTTGATGGAGTTCTTCCTGGCAGTCAAAACATAGGCCCTCTAAACTGATATTTTTGATCCGGCCTTTATAAGAATGCTCTTGATCAACATGGTGTTGTCGATCAACTGGATGCGCCTCAAGCGAAGCATCAAAATCATAACTGAAATCCACGTCGCGAGTTGTATGATAACGCCCCGTTTTGCGTTGTTCTTGGCTCATTATTTTTGTGAGCGGCCTTTCGCGCTTTTACGGTATTGCCCCAATAAAGACTCAAGTACCTCACTCCAATATACTTTATAGGTTTCATCAAAATAGATGCCATCCTTAACCGGATGTCCATTGACGGAAATCAATTGAACGCCAGTATCAAAATGTTTCTTCCCTTCATTATCAACGAGCGTCAGTTTATTCCAGCGGACTTTGCCTTGAAGCTCAATGGGGGCGGCATCCTTAATAAAAATCTGCATTTCCAGATCAACGCCCTCGGTTAACTGCACCTGCGAAGAAAAACACACCCCCTGGGTGCTGATATTCCGCGTAAACCCGGAATATTTTCTCGACGAGGGCGATGAAGATGAACCAGTGGGATGAAAATCGACCTTTGCCTGAAAATCGTAAACAAAGTCGAAATAAATATCTTCACGGCAGTCGTGGCGCTCATGATTACGTTTTTCATTAGAGTTATTCTTTTGTTGGACTGCCATCATAAACTCCTAATCTTTAACCTTACTATTATATGTCATTTCTGCTTTTTGGGAATATTAACAATGATCTTATTTTCCTGTTTATCCATTTTTACAGAATTTGTATCTGCATCCAATGGCAAAGGCACCGTTTTTAAAAATGACCCGTAACTTTGACTTTGAAAGCTTCCTTGTGCATTATCTTCCTTTGTTTCGGACTTTTTTACTCCCGAAACAGTAATCGAATTATTATGAACTTCCACATTCAGCTTATCTTTATCAAACCCGGTCGTATCAATCTCGACCAGATAATTATTACCTTTATCTTCAACATTAAACTGAGAGTCAAAAGACATGACATTGTTAAAAACTCCGGAGCTGGATGGACCCCGTCGATAAAAAGAGTTTTGAAACATGTTTTCCATTTCATTTTGCATCTGACGCATTTCTTCAAAAGGATCCCATTGATTTGCTGAAGCGTTCGGCACTGCGGCAGTTGAGGGTTGAGCCTGGTTTTTTTCCAATTGGCTAATACGCTCTTTTAATTGACGTATTTCTTCCTTAAGTGCAGCCGTGTCCTCTTTATCCTCTGACCAGCATAAAGACGTGCTATAGAGCGTTCCAAAAAGTAAAACAATGATTAGGGTAAAAAGTGTTTTTTTCATATTTACCTCCTTGTTAGTTTAGGTTTCGTAAACGTCTCTCGGCGGAATCCGCCCAGAAATCGCCCTTATACTTAGTTATAACCTCACGGTATGATTCTTTTGCCTTCTCTGTTTCCTGTAACTGCTCATAAGAGCGGCCTAAATAAAATAAGGCCACTTTATGAAGCGCCTCATTTGGAAATTTTGCCGTAAACTCTTCAAAATTCCTTTTTGCCGCCTCATAATCACCGAAATTATAGGCTTGTTCTCCGCGGCGGTAGGATAAAAATGACTCGTCGGTTACGCTGGTAAAATCCTCTACCCCCATCCGGGAATCCGCAGCGGAGCATCCTAATGAAAACACAAGGATGATCAAACAAAAATATTGAAGAAATTTAGTCATAGTTAAAAAAGAATATTTTTTTATTATTTTAATCGAAAACGGCGAATTGTCAAAAGGGGCGAAAGAATATTGCGCTTTATAAACGGCGTGGCCTTAATTTATCTTTTAAGATAGGATAATTTCGCTCTGACGATAAAATAAAAAATTCTTTGACTTTCCAGGGACGGTTTTCTGTTTGGAAAAAGTCCAGGTCGAACCGATCAAGCATTTTACCATTTGCCAGCGACCGCAATTTTAAACCTGCCTTCTCATAAATAGGCCAAGAGCCGGCAAAATCCCAGATATGCGCACGGAACATACTTCCGCAGCCGCGGCCGATGGTGGGCCAGCATAGATCAACCGCCGCACACGCCGGAATAATGACATGACAGTCTGTTGAATGCCAATCATAAAATTTATAAAAAGCATCGGAACATAAAAAAATTGATTGGCTAGTGATCTGCTGATCAATTGGAACGATCTCCTGTTTTGTCTCTTTATCTGTAAAAGGTTCGCTGGTAAAAAAGGCCCGCTCGCCGTCGCAATAAAATAATTCACGTAATGAAGGAAAATATACCGCGCCCATCCACGGCCGGCGGTCCTTGATTAAACCCAACGAAATCCCATAAAACGGCATGGTGTTGGCATATGGCCGGGTGCCGTCAATGGGATCAATTGACCAGATATACTTTTTTGAAAGAATTTTCTCATCAAAATATTTAAGATGAGCAGTATCTTCCTCGTCGATAAGAAGGTGATCTTCTTTTTTTAAAAGGTCGCCTAATAAGTCATGGGTGAGTTTGGAAATTTTGCGGTCGGCTTCGGTGATAACAGATTTATCGGCTTTAAAGGCGGGATCACTTTGACAGATGAGCTCTGATGCAATCTTTCCGGCTTCTTTAACTATCCGCATCATTAAATCAAAATAGATCTGCTGCTCATTCATGTCGCTGATTACATCCAATGATCTATTTTTGAAGATAATCTAAGTATGGAACTTCCATCTTAAACTTCTGTGAAAGAGTTTGAATCTCATTTAAAATCGCCTGATTATCCTGATTGTATTTCATCTGGCTGATCAAATCATAAATACGGTTAAACGCCCAGGCCTTGGCCACATCTTCCCCGCCTTTGGCGGCTTGGGATAAATCAGCCTGAATTAAAAATTCATGCGTATTTCCTTCGATGTCGCCTAACAAACGAAAAACAAACGGCTGAGCTTTTTCATATTTTCCATAAACCACAAGTTCGGTATTTCGAAAGAAGTCCGGCAAAATTTTCGGAAACAAATCTTCTTCCGGAACGCCGTTAGCCTGATAACGCAGATTCAAAACAATAGGATCACGCAATTTATCATAAAGATTTCCCAGATTCTTCGAGATTAAATTTGAACGGTACGAATGTTCCGCCCAGCCGCGGTTTTTATAGGCAATAAAATCCAATAAATAGCGGTTAACCGCCAAGCCTCCGCTAAAGGCAAAGATGGAAATTTCACCTTTATTGACGTCGGAGATACTATTGATTAAACGCATGGAGTTTGTGATCCCCTGCGTGGGACGGCCGTCGCTTAATAAGAGAAGATACGCTGGCTTTAATGTTTTGGCGCTGGTGACTGTCTGATTTAATGCTTGATAAGTATCCGTCTTCTCTCCGGCGGTTAATTGCTCGACAAAACGGATTGCGGCATCAATGGCTTTATCGTCTTTTGCCACTGATTGCGATTTAAACGGTATGATCGTATTTTTAAAAGCAACAATATTAAAGCGATCTTCTGGATTTAAGCGGTTTAAAATATATCGTATCCCGTTTTTGAATTGATCTAGCCGTTCAGCTTCAATACTGATTGAGCAGTCAACCAGGAGAATAATTTCTTTGGATATCGTCGGTAAATCTTCCCGCGGTGCATCAGGATTTGTATGTAAGCTCAAGCGAAAATATTTGCCATGATCTGTGGGGTCTTCATATGTTTCAATAGCCCATAATAAATGTTTCCCAAAATCCCCTAAATTATTAGGCCCGCTGATAACCGGCTGATAATTGCCCGCGCGGTTAGCCAGCTTACTTGTTTGTTTCTTGCCGGCATCTTCATTTGAAGTCGGGTTCTCAATAAGGGCAGGCGTAATTCCCGGCATTTTATCAACAAATTCCGCGGAAACCATTTCACCGGTCACATCACCGGGCTTTTCCAAAGCATCCTGTCCTGCTAATTGTCCTACATCGACGAGTGTTTCTTTTGTCGGGCGCTGTTCGCGTTGTTTTAAAAATCCGTGATCTTTAGGAGATTCGGTCGGAGTATTTACATACCCTTCAACCGCTTTGGTGATTGATTGCGGTTTATTATTATCAGTCATGGCAGCGAGCTCTTCTTTTTTATTGAAATCGACTTCTTCTTTAGCAAAGGATTGAATTTTTTCATCAAACTTCGGTCGCTCGAACTGCAGAATTTCAGCCCGCGACGGCACGCCGATACTGTCTGAAGGAATGGCGGACTGGCCGATACCATATTGTTTGGGAGGAGCTATTTTAACGTTAAATTGTTTTTTTTCTTTCTGTCTTTGCGGCATATGTAAAAGATTAAGCCATGACAGTCCGAAAATAAGAACAATATGAATCGCCAGTGAAACTATAACAGCAATAGAGAGCGCTCTTTTATTGACCACTTAAGACCTCAATTCGTTGTTTAGCTTGTTGAAATAATGGACTTTGCGGATAGCCCTGTACAATTTCCTGGTACGCTTTACGGGCTTCCTCTTTTTTCCCTTGAGTTTCCAGTAATCCGCCGGCCTTAAATAATGCCTGCGAACTGTAATCGGCATTTTGATATAAAACAGCTACCAGCATGAAATATTTGACCGCCTCTTCCGGATGGCCTTGTTTTTCTTCCAATTCACCTAACGCAAAACGCGCTTTCATGGCAAGAGTATTGTCTTCGCTTGATTCTATCGCTTCACTTAAAAGTTTTTTTGCTTCATCAAATGAACCTTTTTGGATTAACACCATGGCTTTGCCGATTTTGGCTTCAGCTAAATAAACAGTCGGCGTTTTTAAATCAAGAACCTTGTCATAGGCCTGAAGGGCTTTATCGTTATCGCCTTTTTGACGATACCCCTCTGCTAGAAAATAATTGATGCCGCCAGTTTCATCTTTCACATGCGGATTATTTTGAGCTGCCTCTAAAACACGCAGCACATCATCTGTTTTCTGCTGCTTAACATAATATTCCGCCAGCCATAAATAAGAAGTGGCTTCTAAATCATTCTCTTTGTAATTGCTGACCATTTTTTCAATGATATCCGCGGCCTTGGCAAACTCATTTTTATTCAAGTAAATGGCTGCCAGGTTTTTCAATGATGCATAGCGGCGTTCTTTATTATCATCATCAACTTTAACCGCTTTCTCATAATACATTTGCGCCTGATCAAGCTTACCGGAGGATTGCAATTGATAAGCAAGGGCAAAATAAACCTCTCCCAGCTGTTCGCTTTGCGGATAAGTGATGACAAAACGCGTAAAAATCTCGATTGCCTGTTCGTAATGCTGAAGCTTGCTATGGATGGTTCCTAAAAGATACAAAACTTTCTGCGCATATTCTCCCGACGGAAATGTCGCTAAATACGACTGCCCGCTGGCAATGGCGTTATCCAATAAATCCAATTTGATATTTAGCAATGTTGCGTTATAAAGAGCTTTCTGCCGGTTGTTCTGATCCTTTCCATTGGTAAAATAATCGTTGAATAACGCTACGGCTTCCTTAAGTTCTCCGGCGGAGTTTTTAGCAAATGCCATTCCGTAGGCTGCCTGATCAGCGGCTAATGTATTAGGAAATTCATTTTTGACCTGCTCATAGAGCGAGAATGCCTTCGCATAATCTTTCAGACCGTAATAAGCTTCTGCCTGCAGCATGAGCGCCTGGTCTTTGGCTTCCGTTAAACTCTGTATATTTTCTTCAATAATCTTAAGCGCTTCTTCATAACGTTCGGCCTGCGATAACAGCTGGGCTTTTTTAATTAAATTGCGGCGATAAGCATCCTTATCCGTCGTTGAGGCGGCAATATCTTTATCGATCATTGCCAGCGCATCCGTGTAATCTTTCATCTGCGCTTTGGCATCGACTACCAAATGCTGGATGTTGATAAATTTGGCGTCATCAGTGACCAGCTGTTTATATTTTTGATAACTGTCGATGACCGCACTTGGCTGTTTTAAATTGTTATAAACCCAGAGCATTTGATAAAAGGCATCAACGGCTATCTCTTCATGCTCATAATTCTGCAACACTTTTTCGAAGTACTCGATTGATTTGGATAAATCACCTAATTGCAGCTGCGCCTGGCCTTGTTTAAAAAGCGCGATGGCCTTCTGCTCATCTGTTAGCCCTTCCTTCTCTGCCGTCGCGAAAAAGCCGGTAGCACGATTATATTCTTTTTGATTGAGCATCATGTCGCCCATCTGCAAATAGGAAAGGACGGTATAGTTTGTCTTAGGGGTAATCTCAGTTGCTTTGTAAAAGAATTCCATTGCTTTGGAAATATTTGAAATACTTTCGTAAGCGCGGCCTAACGAATAATAGAGAAGCTGCTGAAAGCTTGGATTGACCGAATTAACATCCACTTTCTGCAGATAATTGAGCGCTTCCGTCGGCTGATTATTAAAAACCAAACAATATCCTAAACGGATTTTTGCGATTGAGGCCTCTGTTCCGGAAGGCGCCGTCTCTAAATATTTTTGATAACTTTCTATGGCTGTTGCATAGGTCAACAGGAAAAACTGGCTTTCGGCCCGGCCAAAATATGCCTGCGGTAAGTTGGCGCTCTGCGGATATTTTTTGATGAATTGGTCATATTCACTCTGCGCCATTTCATAAAGCCCGCGCTGAAAAAGACCGTTAGCAAAATCAAGCTCTTCTAATTCTTTATTTGCGGCTAAATCGGCCACTGCCGGAGCAGCCGCTGTCGTCGTGGAAGTTGCTATTGCTGGAGCCGGAGCTTGCTCTTTAGCGGGTTCTACGACCGGTGGAGTTTGAACAACCGGAACTGGAAGCGGCTGCGCGGTCGGATTTGGCACAGGAGTTTGACTCACATCCGGCACGGACTGTTGGATAACAGCCGGTGCTGAAGGCTCAACTTTTTGCGGCGCGGCAGGAACTTCTACAGCTTTCGCTTGAGCGGTTGTGGCGGTAGCAACAACTGCAACAGGCTGCGCATTAGCCTTCGGCGCTTTAACTTTTTTAACTTTTTTTGCTTTTGTTTTTACCGGTACTTCAATTGGTTTAGATACAGCAGTCGCCGCTGTAACCAGCGCCGCAACCGGAGCTGACGATCCGGTCGTGGCGGTCGCCACTGCTGCTACTGGAACGGCAGGCGCGGGCTTTTTCTTAAAAAGCCCGGCATCAGCGCTCACACTCATCATATTTTGACACAAGCCCGCCACACATAAAATCACTAAGAGCCGGCGGAAAGAAAACAACATCATTATTTTTCCTTGGGCTTATCCGTCACTTTATCGGTTGAAAATGAAATATCCCAAATGTTGGCCTTAGCACAGGCATCAAGCGCGGCAACAACATATTGATGATATGTTTTTTCATCAGCGCGGATAATAACCGGCTGGTCAGGAAACAACGTCGATACTCTTTGCAGCATATTTTCCAGACCGCCTTGATCTAACGGCTGCTGGTTAACAATATACCGTCCTTCTTTAGTAATGTTGATAATGATTTCGCCGGGACTTCGGACGGAATCTTTTGATTCGGTTGATTTAGGAACACTGATATTGATTTCGGATTCATACTGATTAAGTGCGGAAATCGTCACGAAAAATAACAGTGTCATTGCTAAAATATCAATCAGCGGAACCAGCTGGATAACTGGATCATCGCTTAATGGATTGGTAGATGATAATGGGCCTCGTCGCATGTACCCCTCCTATTCTTCCAAAAACCGGATCATATCGGTGTAATACATTTCGACGCTATCAGCAATAATTTGAACGCGTTTCTTAAAATATGAATGAGCAATAACCGCAGGAATAGCAACGACCAACCCGCCGGCTGTTGTGACCATCGCTTTTGCTACCCCACCTGCTAATAAAATCGGCTTAACGCCTGCCGCTTGAAAGGCAATAACGTTAAATGCTTCAATCATCCCGATAACAGTTCCTAAAAGTCCTAATAGCGGAGCAACTGTCCCGATATCAGACAAATAACCGATTTGGCGCCAAAGATGATTGATTTCAGCCCGGGCTTTTTGTTCAATAACTTCTTTTGCAAACACAGGGTCTTGATCGTATTTTTCTAATCCCGGTAAAAGGATTCGCGACATGATATTATCTTTTTGCGTTTCACAGATTTCTTTGACTTCGGCACGACGGCCGGTGGACAATTTTTGAATGACACGGTTGCAAAACTCAGCCGGAAGCAGCTTTGTTTCACTTACGGTCATAAAGCAATAAATAATAAGCGCGATCGTAAAAACCGACAGGGAAACAAGGATTGCCATTACCCCGCCGCCGGCTTTAATGATCTGCCAGGCGCTCATTCCGCCATCCGGCGCGGTGGCTGCAGCTGATTGCTGGGCAAAGCTCACGCCCCCTACCATCACACACAATAATAATACCCCAACAATCAAAAGCCATCTTTGACGAACCAACATAATACTCTCCTTTGAAAAACGGTTAACTTTATTGAATTGATTTTTTAACGAAATTGAACTTTAAATAACGTAGGTTTGACTTAGGGTTTTAGTTTAACAAATGAACAATTGCGATGCAACACGTTAATTAAGCGAATGTAGATAGCTTTCCGGAATAGGTTGCCGGGCGTTAAATCCACCGTCGATCGTGTGATAAAAACGCACGTCGGGTTCATCGCTTCTCCAGCATAAGAAAACTTCCTGGCCGTTGATTTTCGCAGGAAAATCGACCAGCCCGATTTCAAAATTCCAATCTTTGAAATAACACCCTAAATCTTCTAATTCCATCATTAAGCCCTCAATTTCAGCCTGCAGTGCCATCATGTTTTCTGTACGCTTTTCATTTTCATTTTTAGCCGATTCAAGCTGCTGGCTGCGGCCTTTGGTTAAAATTTCCGAGACGATCATCTTCACATAGGGCAGACGCTTATTGGCTTCCTTGGGTGTAAAATATTTTTTGAAACTCTTGGTGTTCATTATCCTAAACCAACTTTCTTTTTAACTTCAGCCAGAGTTTTTGCGGCGATCGGACGAACTTGATCGGCTCCGTCTTTAAGCATCTTATCTAATTGTCCCGGGTCTTTCATGATCTGGGCATAACGCTCTTGCAGCGGCTTTAGCGATGCAACGACCAGTTCAGCCAATTCTTTTTTTAATTCCGAATACATCTTTCCTTCAAAATGAGATTCAATGGCCTTCGGTTCTTTGCCAGACAACAATTGATAAATCGATAACAAATTAAATAGTCCCGCGCGGCTTTCATCAAATTTGATTCCGGTTGCAGAATCGGTTGTCGCCCGCATGATCTTCTGACGGATTTTATCAGGCTCATCCAATAAATAAATCGCGCGGTTAGGATGCGCGTCACTTTTTGCCATCTTTTTAGTGGGATCATCAAGCCCCATGATGCGCGCGCCGCTTTTAGCGATAAACGGTTCAGGCAGTTTGAATGTTTCGCCATAACGCGAATTAAACGCTTGAGCTGTATCGCGGGCTAATTCAACATGCTGCTTCTGATCTTCTCCGACGGGAACAACGTCCGTATGATAAAGTAAAATATCGGCGGCCATCAATCCTGGATAAGCAAACAATCCAACACTCACCTGATCTTTTTTCTCGCCGGACTTTTCTTTAAACTGTGTCATGCGGTTCATTTGGCCCATGGAAATATTGCAATTTAAAATCCATGCCAACTCCGCGTGCTCAGCAACTTGCGATTGAACAAAAACTTTGGATTTTTTGGGATCAATTCCGGCCGCGAAAAACAATCCGGCTAATTCTCTAATTGTTTTATGCAAAACTTTCGGATCGCGCGCGACTGTAATCGCGTGCAGATCAACGATGCAGTAAATATTATCCCACTGTTCTTGATTTTCAACCCAGCGCTTGATGGCGCCGAGATAATTTCCTAAATGAAGTTCGCCCGAAGGTTGAATTCCCGAGAAAGCCCGTTTTTTCATTTCTATCCTTTATCGTTTTAACAATTTGAAAGCAAAATCATTTCCCAATTTCTGATGAAACGCCATGTGGATCCAAAGCATCGCAAAATGTTCCATGTAACGCGCGGAGGATAATCCACCGGCGTCTAAAACATCAAAACCCAAATCGACCGCTAATTTGCTGATTTCAGCCTTCGCGTTTAAATCATCGCCGCCAATAAGTAAGACTGCTTTCCCATCGACAAAATTGGGATTTTCCATGACCAGCGATCCGACGGTATTAAATGCTTTAATGACTTTAGCACCGGTAGCCATTTTCGCAATTTCTTCAGCCGCCGAACCATTATGATCAATCGCCAGCCCGCTAAAATCAGATTTTAACGGATTGGTGCAATCGACCAAAATTTTTCCCTTCCAATTTTTAATGGATTTGACGATACCAAGTGCAGCGGTCCACGGAACAGTCAAAACAACAATCTCATTATTTTTGACAGCATCTTCAACTGAAACTGCTTTGGCGTTTTTGCCCGCTTTCGCTAAAAGTTCTTTCATTTTAGCGCTATTAGCATCGCGCGTACCAAATTCAACATGATGCCCACTCAACGCCCAGCGGCGCCCGAGCGTTCCACCTACATTCCCAGTTCCAATAATTCCAATTTTCATAATTATGCGTCTCGATGGACAATGTCCGGAGCAAATCCGGGTAAACAAACTGCAATATACTCAGCACCCTCAGGCCCTGGAGTTGAATACTGCACCCATTCGCCCTTACGCGTAATGACCGCTTGCCCCACTTTGACTTCAAAAGTTTCTTTTTTAGTTTTAACAGTCAGCGTTCCTTTTAAAACAACTGTATATTCATCAAATTCCGGCGTTTGTCCCGGTTCAACCCAGCCTGAAGGAGAAATCATCTGCGCCACACTGACCGCGCTGGTTTTTGAATTAACGCGTCCAATAAATTCTTTGATTTGTTTCGGTTTATTGCCTGCAGCTTTGATGACTGTGGGCTGTTTAATGAGAATTGCCATGAGGACAATCATATCAGCTGGAAAGTTTAATGTCGAGGGGCAATCTTTGGATTATTTAAAAAAGATTCAGGGGCAATTCGAACTGCTCTTCTCTATAAGGATTGCGAAAATTCTCGGTGGTTAGCTGAATTCGCCCATCATTTAATCCTAATTTACGGCAGGAAACATCAAATAATTGTTCAATTTGAAGGGCGTATGCTCCGCTTCCAGAATGCCGTTGCCCCCAGGTTGAATCATATAGTTTTCCATTATGAAGCGATTTTAAACGAAGGATAATCTTGTTCTTGCGGTCCGGAAAATGCTCATCAAGCCAATTCAAAAACAGATCTTTGTTGGCATATGGCAAACGCAATACCACAGAGCCTGCCCCTTGCGCCCCGGCTTCTTTAGCGGCTTTAAGAATCGCGGGCGTTTCATGATCAGTTAAGCCCGGCAAAATCGGTGCAACCATGACACGGGTGGGAATTCCGGCTTGGGATAATTTCGCAATCGCTTCCAAACGATCGTGCGGCGTTGAAGCCCGCGGCTCCATCTTGCGCGCCAAATTTTTATCAAGTGTAGTAATCGAAACATTCACGCAGGCGCATTCTTTTTTTGCCATTTCTTTTAAAATATCAATATCGCGGGTGACCAGATGATTTTTGGTGATCACACTGACTGGATTATAAAATTCAAGCATCGCCTGCAAGCAGCGTCGGGTGATTTCAAGTTTGCGTTCGCCGGGCTGAAAACAATCGGTGTTGCCGCTTAGCATCAACACTTCTGCTTTCCAATTTTTCTTCAAGAACTCTTTACGCAATAATTCCGGCGCATCTTCCTTCACAAAAATCTTGCTTTCAAAATCTACGCCGGCAGATAATCCGAAATATTCATGCGTCGGCCGCGCATAACAATAAATGCACCCGTGCTCGCAGCCGCGATAGGGATTAACGCTAACCATTCTTCCCATGTCGGGGCTATTACTTACACTCAATATACTTTTGGTAAAATCTTTAAAATATTCAGTTTTAACCGTTGGTCCTTCGGAGGGATCCCAATCAACATCTTTTTCAGTAAAGAGTAATTCAAAACGGTTAGCCGGATTGTAATTGGCGCCCCGGCCTTTGGTGGGTTTGGAAAATGTGGGATCTTGCTGCATGAAACCATAGTACCACACAAGTGTGCGGATGTAAAGCTTCTCTATATATTAACGCTCTAATGGAGGGTATAAAACGCGTAGATTATAATAACGTTCAAATTTGGCGAGATCGCCATCGCGGCCTTCAATAAATTTGAGGCCAACGCGAAAAGATTTTCCATCAATGTGATTACTTAACCAGCGGACTTCGGCTGTTAAAAATACTAATTCACCTGTTTCCAGGGAAATTTTCACCTCTAAATGTTCACCGGGAGAAATCGGCTTGGGGACAACAATACAAATTCCGGTAAAGCTGATATCAACTACCCCGACGGTAAATCCCCTCTTCTCCTTAAGGTGGCGAAACATGGCATCGAGATTCATTGCCAGACGTCGTGAGTCGCGTTTTTCTGATCCCATATTATGTCTTCTTAACTTCCCAGGTTGTGCTGTTTTGCCCGTCTTTTAGGATGATCCCAGCAGCGTTGAGTTGATCACGGATAGAATCAGCATTGGTAAAGTTCTTCTCTTGCCGCGCCTGATTACGCTGAGCAATAAGGTCTTCTATATCTTTAACACCGATAGGTTTATCGCGCAAGAGAATTAAATCCAACTTACGCAAAAACTCATCCGACTTTTGTTCAAAAAGCGATAGTAGCTTTCCGTAACCCAAAAGCCATTTTTTAAATGCTGCTGCTCGCGCCTTATGGGTTGTTGTAACCCTGAGGGTTTGAAAGGAAGCGTTAAAAAATCTTACCACTTCAAAAATTTCGGCAAATAATATTGGCGTGTTGAAATCATCATTCAGCGCTTTCGTAATTGTTTCATCAGCGGTGGCTAGAACCTGATTGAATTCTTTATCAATGTCGTTCACCGGATTCACCGTTAATTCATCGGCTTTCCGCAATGCTTCATAAATACGCGCCAGGCGGGCGATTGCTTGCGAAATTTGCTCCTCTTCAAAGCCCAACAATGAACGATAATGCACCGATAAAATCATGAATTTCAAAACTTCTGGATCATATTGATCCATGAAATTACGCGCCGTAACAACATTACCCAGTGACTTCGACATTTTTTCATTCCCAAAACGGATAAAATTGTTATGCATCCAGAACTTGGAAAATGTTTTGCCGAAAGCGCCTTCACTCTGCGCGATTTCATTTTCATGATGCGGAAAAATCAAATCAATCCCGCCGCCATGAATATCAATCTGTTCGCCTAAGAAGCGATGCGTCATGCAGGAACATTCAATGTGCCAACCCGGACGGCCTTTCCCCCACGGCGAATCCCAGGAGGGCTCGCCTTCTTTCGACGGCTTCCATAAAACGAAGTCGAGCGGATTTTTTTTGCGCGGATGCGGATCAACGCGATGGCCCGCTTGCAGTTCATCGATATTCTTGCCGCTTAATTTTCCGTATGAAGCAAATTTATCAATTGCGTAAAAAACCTCGCCATCAATCGCATAAGCCAATTTTTTATCAATCAACTGCTTAATCAAATCAACCATCTCACTGATGTGATCGGTGCATTTGGGATTTTCTTTCCAGCACAGTGGGATCCGAAGCTTGGAATTCACGTGACTTGAAGTCG